>Ga0172370_10000692_pt1 | contig 52978 bp, 44 predicted proteins | sample LakKiv5m_FD_114538 | JGI IMG/M metagenome (GOLD analysis project Ga0172370, IMG submission 114538) | Freshwater microbial communities from Kabuno Bay, South-Kivu, Congo - kab_022012_11.5m | ecosystem: Environmental > Aquatic > Freshwater > Lake | place: Democratic Republic of the Congo...
GCACGCCCCCCCCGATAGTGATGAATACGTAGTGGCTAGGAACGCCATGGTGGACCGCCAGCTTGCAGCGCGCGGCATTCGGGATCGACGCGTACTCGACTCCATGAGGACCGTTCCTAGACATCTTTTCGTTGATGAGCACCGTCGTGTTGAGGCGTACGATGACAATCCCCTTTCCATAGGTTACGGGCAAACCATCAGTCAGCCGTATATGGTTGCCATCATGACGGAGTTACTAGCCCTTGGAGGCAATGAGCGCGTACTCGAGGTCGGAACAGGCTCCGGCTATCAAACTGTCGTCCTCGCAAGTCTCTGCAAGTGGGTCTATACCATCGAGCGCATCCAGGCGCTTTCAGCTGGCGCCCAGAAGACGCTTGAATTATGCGGATATCGAAATGTAACCTTCAGGGTAGGGGATGGCACACAGGGCTGGCCCTCCGAAGCCCCGTTTGAAGGTATAATAGTTACCGCAGGAGCCCCTACGATACCGCACGTTCTATTTAATCAATTGACGGAAGGAGGTATCCTGGTAATTCCAGTGGGAGACAAGTTCTCTCAAATGCTGAAGCGAGTCGTTAAGATAAACGGCCGAATGAAAACGGAGAGTCACACTCCTTGCCGATTTGTTGATCTGGTGGGACAATACGCATGGAGAGAAGAATAGATACGATCTGAAGGTTTGCAGGCGCGTCCACAAACGAGCCTACCCCACAACCGTCGTGGATATCATTCTCCCACATTACACTGAGCGTATTTTCAGGAGTATCTTCTGGACGCCGTTGCACTCAATAGTGCAGACAGCGGAAGGCTATGAACGCGCAGATGACTTTGAGGAGCCTTAAGGCGCGTCATGAAATGTCTATTCATGAACATTCTCCGATCTATGCCAATGATTCGAAGGCCTACGACAAAGGGAGATGAAATGAAGTTTGCGTCATTTTTCTGGAAGCATGCACGAGATTAACAATATGTCATCAGGGGCAATCAAGGCCCTCTATAACCAACCAATGCCGCGTACGCGTGTTCGGGCAAGAAGGTTGACTATACACTGGGGCATTATCACCTTGGTCGCTGCAATGGTCTGCGGGTGCCCTCATCTCAACTCGGGACTCCCGCCGCCCCTACGCATGCCCGTTCTTCACGAGAGTTCTCCTGCTGAAGGGTCGTATCACAAGGTGCAGGCTGGAGAAACCCTAGATTCCATTGCGGACAGATACGGCGTGGATCCCCAATATCTTGCGGAAATCAACAACTTGGAACCCCCGCAGCCAATAAAGGAAAAAGACGAGATATTCGTGCCAATACCTCCTGCGAAAACCCCAGATCATAAAACCCAGAGGAACAGCACCGTAAAACCGCTCCTAGAAGACCGCACGGAAAAGATGATATGGCCTGTGCATGGCAAGGTTGTGGCAGGATTCGGAATCAAAGAAGGAGTCCAGCGCAACGGAATCTCCATCGAGGCTTCTGCCGGCGTAGCGGTATTGGCAGCAAAAGACGGGATAGTGGGCCATGTAGGTGTTATTCCAGGATACGGTAATGTTGTGCTCATTGAACATGCAGACAGGTTGGTCACTGTATACGCTCGTTTGAACGAGGCGAAAGTCCGCCAGGGGGACAAAGTGAGACAAGGCAGTATCATCGGGGCTCTTGGAAGTTCAGGTCGTGCGAACAAGCCCCAGCTTTACTTTGAAGTGCGTTTGAAATCAAAACCTCGCAACCCCTTATTTTTCCTAAATAAGGTGCCTTCCAGGGGGTTGACATGACGTTGTGGCCATCTCAATTCGGTATAAGCGGACCTTTCACCATAGGAGCCGGGGTGGTAACCACAGCCCCATCTGTGATTGCGCGCCTCGCCATAGAAGTGTCTCAACTCGGATTCATCACCACGAAGACGTTGAGCCTGCTTCCTAGAGAAGGCTATCGTGAGCCCATTGTTCATGAGTATTATCCAGGCTGTTTTATAAATGCAGTGGGCCTGACGAATCCCGGGGCATCTGTATTCGCCCAGGAAATTGCCCCGCATCTCCCCCTGCACAACAACAAACCACTCCTGGTCTCCATAATGGGGGAGAGTCCTTCCGAGTTTGTGGCATGCGCCAAAGTTCTCGATCCTGTGGCAACGGCCTTTGAACTGAATCTCTCTTGCCCTCACGTAAGGGGCGCGGGGCAAAGCATCGCTTCGGACCCGGAAGCCGTAAAGACCATCATAAAACTCATGAAACAGACCTTTGCAAAACCCCTTATAGCAAAGCTGTCTCCAAATCTGGGCGATATAAGAACCTCGGCCGAGCTTTGCGAATACGCAGGCGCCGACGGCCTTTCTCTAATAAATACAGTGGGCCCTGGTCTTGTCCTCGACGACGACGGACTCCCAATACTCAGCAATGAGATAGGCGGCATTTCCGGAATAGGAATCTTACCCCTGGGACTCAAAGCAGTGAGAGCAGTAAGCCGAGCGGTCAAGCTTCCCCTCATAGCGTCCGGCGGGATTGCCAGTCCTCGGGATGTCCGAGCCTATCAACAGGCAGGCGCTACCTTCTTTTCGGTTGGCTCAGCGCTGGCGGGGAAAAATACTAAGGAAATTAGGGCTTTTTTTGATTACTTGGCCCTTGGAGCCAATTCATCCTGGGACCCCAGGGGCTCGGATCTCGTCTCGGAACGCATAGCTCCGCGAACAGCATACCTCAAAACGACTGTTGTCAAAAATACTCGGGTGGGCGAAGATATTTTTGTCCTGGATCTTGATTGCTCAGTGGAATGTAGGCCCGGTAGTTTCTTTTTTCTCCGCATTCCCGGGGTGGGTGAAAAGCCGTTCTCTCCTATGTCAAGTCATCCCCAGCGATATCTGATCCGAGCAGTGGGGCCTTTCACGAGAACCTGCGGCCAGCTCCGACAAGGACAGGACATATATCTGCGCGGCCCATACGGGAACGGATTTCCTGATCCGCCTCTGCCTCGTCCCCTTGTACTCATTGCCGGAGGAACAGGGGCAGCCCCTTTGATCATGGCCGCCAACATGTGGCATAAACAGGTAGGAAGAATGTTAATCGGTTTCTCCAAAAGCATCGACTCTCACTTCAAGAATGAGCTTGAAAGGGCTGCTACGAGGGTTCGTATCATCGTCGATGCGCCGGGCGATGTTGGGGCCATACTAAGCCAACTCGCCCAAGACATAAGGGCGGAAAATGTGCTTTATAGAAATTGCGTCGCATACTTATGCGGCCCGAAGCCCATGGTGGGGGCCGCAGTGGCCTTGCTCCTTGACGTAGTCCCTCGCGACAGAATTTTCGTCGCAAGGGAGGACATCGTAAGATGTGGAATAGGACTCTGCGGGAGCTGCGCCACCCAGACAGGCTTGCGCTCTTGCGTTGACGGGCCCGTTTTCCCAATTGAGTACGACGAGGCCAGAAAATGCCCACCGCCTCTCTAAAAGATTTGCGTCAATGCGGCCAGGAGAAACCTCTCTCGTGATGGAGTTCCCCCGCGCTACCCATCCACAGGCCCCGCTGCGGCTTTGGTTCAACACTATTGCTTCGAGGTGGAGATGAATAAGAAAGAATTCACAGAACACATTATTACATGTGGCGCCAGCGCGGTTCGTGTTGCCGATCTGGAACTGCTCGAGGGCATAGACACACAACCCCCTGACCTCTTTGGTCCTTTCACGAAAGCAATCAGTATAGGGGTTCGGCTGGCATCCGGGATTATAGACCCAATCTTAGACAAGCCGACGCCGCTGTACCAACAACACTATTACAAGGTGAACGCGCTCCTGGACGAGCTGGCCCTGCGAACTACGCAGTACATTGAGGACCGCGGTAGTCGAGCACTCCCCATTCCGGCCTCCCAAGTCCTGGATAGAGAAAAGTGGTCTTCATACATTTCCCATAAGGCCGTAGCTATAGCGGCGGGGCTGGGCTGGCAGGGCAAGAGTCTTTTGCTCGTCCATCCTGTGTTCGGTCCCCGCATAAGACTTGTAACAGTTTTAACCGATCTCGACATCGAAGCTGACCCACCCATAAAAAACCGATGCGGTGACTGCTCAGAATGCACTAAGGCATGTCCAGTTGGGGCTATCAAGAATGTAAGTACTGATCTACATTATGAAGACAGGGATCAGGCACTGCATTTCAAAAGATGCGCGGACCACGTGACAAAGAACGCCCAGCAGCTCCCCTTCATCGAACACCCCTTATGCGGAGTATGCATAAGGGCCTGCCCGTGGGGACGAAAGCACAAAAAAGAGACGACCAGCATCAGTAGCCGTTTACACCGTAGTGTGAGAGCCCCCGCCACACCGTCTAAGCGAGACGTTGGAGCCCAATGAAGATCATTAGTTAGGTTAGAAAGGAATCCGAATGGGAGAAAGCCCAAAAGACAAAGCACTCACATGGAAACTAGTGGAACGCCAGACTGACCGCGCATATAACCTGTTTTCGGTGGCCATTTGCAAAAATGTATCTCCTCGAACTGGACAAGTCCACGAGTTCCAGGTGCTAGATTCTCCAGACTGGGTAGCTATAATTCCTATCACACCGGACGGCAGAATGGTTCTCGTAAAACAGTATCGACATGGCTCAAGAGAAATTTCTTTGGAACCGCCAGGTGGTTTGGTCAAGAGTGGCCAGTCTGCAGAGCAGAGCGGCCTCGAAGAACTCGAAGAAGAAACCGGCTATCGGTCTGATGAGGTGGAACTTCTGGGGTGGCTCTATCCAATGCCGGCATTGTTTTCAAACAAGTTTTGGGTGTACCTTGCCAGGGATGCCGTACCAACGGGCAGGAAGCATCCTGACGAGACCGAAGAAGTCGAAACTGTCCTCATGCCAGTCCAGGAAGTAAAGGAAGCCATCCGAATCGGCAGGATAAATTGCGCTGTTATGGTGGCAGCGTTGCACCTTTTCTTCGAGAAGATGACTAATGCCCCATACCAAAAAGGAGAATAGAGGTGCCTCGAATCAACCCATTAACGCCTGACTGTTATACGAGAGTTCGCCAGATAATTCAAGATTAGGGCAACTCGTGGCCTCGATATGCAATTCGGCTCAGAAGGTGTAACAAAATGTTGACAGACTATAAGGAGGACAAGATGGATGTAAAAGTTTTTGGTGTGGTGGGAGCAGGCCAAATGGGCAATGGCATTGCTCATGTTGCTGCAGCCGCCGGACTCCAGGTAATCATGAACGACATCTCCCAAGAATTTGTAGATAAGGGGATAAAAACAATCGAGAAAAACCTGGACCGCTCGGTTTCTAAAGGAAAGATGACAGCGGATGAAAAATCCCAAATTATGACACGAATTTCGCCCAGCATTAATCTTACTGACTTTGACAAGGCCGACTTCGTCGTGGAAGCCATCATCGAAAACCTGGATCTCAAGACCCAGGTGTTCAGGAAATTGGATGAGATAATAGCGCCGGGGAAAGTGCTCGCAACCAATACCTCTTCCATCTCTATCACAAAGCTGGCTGCCTGTACAAAGAGGCCGGAGAAATTCATTGGTATGCACTTCATGAATCCTGTACCTGTGATGAAGCTGGTGGAGATCATCAACGGTCTGGCTACCGATAAAGAAACGACCGAACTTACAGTCAAACTCACCAAAAAATTTGGAAAAATCCCCGTCGAAGCCCAAGATTTCCCTGGATTCATATCCAACCGGGTGCTGATGCCCATGATAAACGAAGCCATATACGCCTTGTATGAAGGGGTCGGCACCCCGGAAGCCATCGACGAAGTCATGAAGCTTGGAATGAATCATCCCATGGGTCCCCTCACACTTGCCGACTTTGTTGGACTAGATACGTGCCTGGCAATCCTTAATGTCTTGTACGAAGGCTTCGGGGACCCAAAGTATAGGCCCTGTCCCTTATTAAGAAAGTACGTGGACGCAGGATTCCTTGGGAGAAAATCTGGAAGAGGCTTCTATAACTACTCTTGATCCGACGTTAATGGAAGAGACTTGTCTTGAACCTCTGTCATCCGGACAATACCAAATCGTGCGCAGCCTGCTGCGGGCTGTACAATGTACCGGTTGCAACGAAAGATGCACTGACTGAACGCCTGGCGGTTAGGACGAGTCTCTTCCGAGATTGTGATCGCTCCCCTGATGCCATACAGTCATTCGAGCGAGCTGTCATAGCCCTTGAAGGCGGCGAAAGCCTCGACCCGGACATTCATGTCTGTCGTTTTGTCGGATTCCTTGACCCTCTTTGTCGGACAGTGGGCTGTTTGCTCCACCCTTCCGCCCCCGGCAATGCTGGCCAAGATCTGAGAGGCTTATGCTACTATGGAAGCCTTGCTTGCAAGACCTTCTTCTGTGACTCCTGGAACATGATCCCTGAGAAATACCTATTAATCATCTCAGACCTGATCGATGATTGGCATCTGTGGGGGCTGGTCTCCACTGACGCAGAATACGTGCTTAGCCTCTTCGCCCTTACGGAAACAGCCCTTCAAGAAACAATAAGCCCCTTGCTGCTCCGACAGGGGCCAGGAAGGGATATCCTTATCTCCATGCTTCGCTGGAAAAATGAATGGCCATTCGCCAAAGACTCTACACAAAGGCTGAGCCGGTACTATCATCGGCCGCGCAAGGACCTCCGCGCAGCGTCCAACTCAGAAACCACTCGCTTACTAGCGCGATGTCTAGACACTACCTTTGGTTCAGGAACAGACCTCAATGGACCATCGCTAATGATACGCTCCATCATCGAAGAGTTCGCAAGATCGTACAAGCGCTTGAATCAAAGCTCAGGCGACCGTGCGAACTATAACGATTCTCGAAAATAAACGCGAATTGCATGCATTAGTCCGTATGTCCTTCCCTTGAAAAAGGGAATCCAGGAATGCTGGATGCCCATGACGTCGGACATGACAAAAGGCATGGCCTGAAGCGCTAATTTCATCAAGCGCCAAAATCTTCAAGGCGTACCAAGCGGTTATGGAAAATCTCACTAAGACACTCTTTGATTCCAACAAGACTTTAGAGTTACACTATAATCGGTTTTGTCAGCGCTCTGCGTAACTTGCGGCCTTAAGTCCTTCCCTGCCTGCACAAACAGCTTGACGATGCAGCGCTTTTACTGTAGTATTCGTCCCATAATCATAGAACGATAACGATACTGGTCGCGCAGTTGCAACGCGGCCACGCATTTGAGGTTCCGAGAAGTATGGGTAAGCGCATACGTGTTACGGTGATCGTTGGCCTAGCGCTGATTTCCTGGACAGCCCTTCAGCCCCAATCGGCTGAAGCCTTTATGCCGCCTCCGCATCCATGCGAATTGGAACCCATGACATACAGTCCCCCGACCCCTCCAAAAGTCGGAGGACCACCGCTTCCACCAATATGCGGACCGTGTTTCCCCATTCGTCAGTATCCCCGTAAGATGGTAGGACCACCGCCATGTTCCATCATCGTCTGCAAGTTCCTGCCGCCCACTCCTGCTGACTTCAGGATTTCTCCGCCTCCTGCGTGTCCCCCGCCTCCATGCGGCCCTTCGCTGTGCGTTCCGAACGGATGCGGTTATTGACAGCGACTTCTAGCCGCGACGGTTCACTTTAATCTCGTCCTGTTGGCAAGATGCGTGTCCCGTTTCCCGACTGTCGGGGTCAGCATAAACCAGGAAGCAATCATTGTGCTGAGGTAACCGCAGCTCGTCTTCCTATAAAATTTCCAGAATTGGCATATACGAAAGTAATTAACTTGAGTTCAGTCCCTGCAGCCACCTAAGGCAAGATGCTAGGGATTTGTTTGGAATGTCTCTACCTATTCCAGCACCGGAGAACCTCCACAAGCACTGGAGGGAGAACGTTTATTGCACCCCTAAAATCACGCAAGAAAACGCGCCACCTCAGATAGTGAGGAATCCGTCGGATAAGCCCAAACGGAGATCTGACTAAGGCCCTCAGTTCAGTGTATTCAGGCAGAGGCGGCGCCTTCATATTGTCGGAAATAACCCGAAGGGCCGTGAAGGTCACACCCAGTCTGCTGGTTTCTTGCGCGATCCAGTAGCTCTCCATATCTACCGCGATGGCACCTGTGCGTCGGTGCAGCTCCTCACGGGCTTTTCGCGTAAACACCGGCGCGCCCACCGATGCTATTTCCCCCCTCTCGAACGTTGCGCCCGCCCGCTGGGAGGCTCGGGAAGCTAGTTCCATTACAGCCGGATCGGCCCGGTAAAATGGCGCAGCTTCCTCGCCGCATACGACGCCTGACGAAACAACAATATCTCCTACCCTTAAAGAATCCACAAGTGCACCTGCCGTCCCCACAGACATGACCCACGACGGCCTATGTTCTAAGTTCCGTATCGAAGCGGCCGCCCGGGATGAACCAATGCCGCATCTTACAACCAATATGTGAGTTCCTTCGAAGAGTGCAGTGCGATATGTCGCTCCACCTGTCCGTTTTCGAGATACTACTTCCAGCCTCTTCAGAAATGGCGACGCTTCCACGGCCATAGGAAAAACAAAACACGGCAAGAGATTTTCCCTCTTCATGATCTGGCTTTGCTCGTGTATAACACTACCGTGGCTTTGTGCACAGAGAATACTCACGGATGTACCCCCACTTGCTATTATGAAGCAAAATCCCCATACCCCCCTGTTTAGCATGGATGAACTCGACAAGAAAATCTTGGTTATTCTCCAGGGAGATCTTGGTGACGCTCCGGAGCCCTATGCATCCATTGCTGAGGCCTTGCAGACCTCAGAATTCGAGGTGATACGCCGCATATCGCGCATGATCGATGCCGGCGTCATTAGACGCATGGGGGCCATGATTCGTCACATCAATGCCGGAATCGGATACAATGGCATGGTGGTATGGAAGGTGGACCCTGAAGAAATAGAGAGAGTTGGGAAACTGCTAGCAAGTTTTCCCGAGGTGAGCCACTGCTATGAACGCCCTGCCTTTGGTAAGCTTGGAGGAACCCTATTTACAATGGTCCATGCTGAATCTGAGGCTGCCTGTAGAAGGATCGTGGAAAAGCTGGCAGCGGCAAGCGGCCTAGCCCAATACGAAGTTCTCTTCAGTGAACGGGAGCTGAAAAAGATCAGCATGACATATTTTGATGAGACCACATCAAATGATCATATTCCACAGCGCCAAACAACCTCCTAGGCTCTTCCATTTCCCGAAACTCGACCTCGCTGAGAAGGGCGAATTGCTTTTGTCCGTCTTAGTTTACAAGCGCCGAAGGAATGGAGCCCAAATTGGGTCACGTTGTTCAAGGTCCACTAAAGCATCCCTTTACGGCCTGGCGTTATGGAAACTCGGATTTCTTGCTTAGACTCTTGCAGGTCACCACGCAGCCCCGGAGCTGCCGAACCTTAGAAAGCTTTACTGCGGAGATGCCGATGAGAAACAATCACCGATCCTTAGAGCTGCTTGGCAGGGCCGCGTCCCTCATGCCGGGTGGCGTAAACTCTCCAGTGCGAGCCTTCACGTCAGTTGGCTTGCCGCCTCCCTTCATCGTCCGAGGCCACGGATGTACGATTATTGACGAAGATGGCAACGAGTTTATCGACTATGTCGGTTCTTGGGGACCTCTTATCCTCGGCCACGCGCATCCAGAAGTTCTGGAATCCCTACGGGAAACAATGCGCCTCGGTACCTCTTTCGGCGCTCCTACCCGCAGAGAGGTCGAACTCGCCGAGTTGATCACACAGGCCGTTCCTTCCATGGAAATGGTCCGCCTGGTCAATTCAGGTACGGAAGCCACCATGAGCGCCGTCCGATTGGCGCGCGGCTGGACACGACGGGACTGTATCATAAAATTTGCAGGCTGCTACCACGGCCACAGCGATAGCCTGTTGGCAAAAGCGGGGTCCGGAGCAGCTACCTTCGGAGTCCCCGATTCGATGGGAGTTCCCCAAAGTGTGGTAGCGCAAACAGTTGTCCTGCCCTACAACGACCTGGAAGCTGTGAGAGGCTTTCTTGAAGAGCATCCAAAGAGCGTGGCAGCAATTATAGTAGAACCCGTGGCCGGCAATATGGGCGTCGTCCCGCCGGAGAAAGGATTTCTTCAGGGCTTGCGGGAGGTCTGCACCCGTGATGGAGCGCTCCTTATATTCGACGAAGTCATGACAGGTTTTCGCGTCGCCTTTGGCGGTGCCCAAGCCCTCTATGGCGTGAAACCTGATATTACTTGCCTTGGAAAGATCATTGGAGGAGGGCTCCCGTGCGCAGCCTTCGGCGCCTCAAAAGGCATAATGGAACTCCTGGCACCTGTCGGGGGTGTGTACCAGGCCGGAACCCTTTCGGGCAATCCCCTGGCGGTTACTGCAGGGCTTACAACGCTTCACATACTCCAACGAGACAACCCCTACCAAATGCTCGAAAAAAGAAGTCAGCAACTACACAATGGGATTGAAGCAGTCTTTTCCGAGAAGGGCGTACCGCATACCGTAAATAGAGTTGGTTCAATGCTATCCGTATTTTTCAGGCCAGGACCAGTGGCATCATACGCGGATGCGCTGAAATCAAATCGAGAACTGTTCCAGTCGTTTTTTGCAAGGATGATTGATCAGGGCATTTACTTGGCGCCTTCTCCGTTCGAAGCATGGTTCGTGGGAGTCGCGCATACGAAAGATGTGATCGATATGACGATCGAGGCTGCGCGCAAAAGTATCTGAAGGCCAACGATGTCGGTTTAGAGGCTGCCTTGGTATTTTTTCGAGTAGGAAATCTGAGGGCTTTCCTGCCTATGGAACGGGGTAGAAGTGTTCATTCATAAGAACAGACATTGTACCAAATATATTATCAAGATTTGGACGATAGGTGTGTGTCACTGCGACATTTTGGTGTGTTTTATAGTTCATCATCTAGGAACACATTGTTTGCGCATAATAGCACTACGTTTAGCCACACCGTATCACGTTGGAAAAACTACTCTTTTCCTCTTGCCTTCCTCCCCCAATTAACGTATCCTCTTCCTCACTAAAACCTGACCTCTGGAAAAGGTCTGCCGTGGCCTTTGGCTACACCATAGACATATATATAGCAAAAATTAACCTTATGTTTGAGACAAGGTGGTCCGCTCTTGTCAGAGCGAATAAACCCTGGACGGTGACGCCTTACATACGGTGGAGCAATTTGCTTCGCATGCGTCGGGCACAACAATTTGTCAAGAAATGAGGAGGTTTAAGAATGGACACATCCTTTGACGTTCCCGAAAGGTTGGCTCTCAGAGGAGTCACCCGCCGGGATTTCATGAAGTTCTGCGGGCTTATGGCTGCTATACTCGGCCTGCCCATGTCCATGGCGCCGAAGATTGCCCATGCAGTAGCCAAGAAAAGACCCACGGTTGTGTGGCTGCACTTCGCCGAGTGTACAGGTTGCACTGAATCGTTCATCCGAACGACCTATCCTTGGGCGGCTGACATTATCCTCGACACCATAGACTTGGCCTACCACGAGACCGTCATGGCTGCCGCGGGAGACCAGGCCGAAGAAGTCCTCGAAAAAACAGTTAAGGACAACAAAGGCAAGTACATCTGCATCGCTGAGGGAGCAATACCGACCAAAGACAACGGCGCTTACGGCAGAATTCACGGAAAGACCTTTATGGAAATCGCTAAGGACGTATGCGGCAACGCGGCTGCCACTATCTGTGTCGGGAACTGCGCATGTTCGGGCGGGGTTCAAGCCGCAAAACCGAACCCCACCGAGGCCAAGAGCGTCTCAGCCGTTATTGGAAAAGGGACTGTTAATATAGAGGGTTGTCCTCCCAACGCCGACAACATGGTAGCAACTGTAGTCCACTATCTGTTGCTTGGCAAACTCCCCGCCTGCGACGATCTGGGGAGACCACTCTTCGCCTACGGATACCTGATTCACGACAACTGTCCAAGACGCGGACACTTCGAGAACGACGAATTCGTTAAAGAATTTGGAGACGAGGGCGCGCTCAAAGGATGGTGTCTATACAAAGTAGGCTGCAAGGGGCCAGAGACCTATAACAACTGCCCAATCATAAAATGGAACCAGGGAACCAACTGGCCCATCGGCGCCGGCCACCCCTGTATTGGATGCAGCCAACCAAAATTCTGGGACGAGATGAGCCCCTTTTATGTGCAAAAGTAACATCAGGGGAAACGAGCCTCTTATGCAAAAACGCTATTGAAAACAGTTTCGAAAAAGGAGCAAAGACATGGCAAGAGTCGTCGTTGACCCAATTCCAAGAATCGAGGGTCATCTTCGCATCGAGGTTGAAATAGAGAATGGTAAGGTGAAAGACGCCTGGAGCAGCGGCACGCTATTCCGGGGTCTGGAAATCATCCTTCAGGGTCGAGACCCCAGGGACGCTCACTTGATCACCCAAAGATCGTGCGGCGTCTGTACACTAGTTCACTCCTTGGCTTCGGTAAGGGCAGTGGAAGATGCTCTCAAAATAACGGTTCCGCCGAATGCACGCATAGTGAGGAATCTTACCCATGCTGCCCAGAACATGCACGACCATCCTGTGCATTTTTATCAACTGTGCGCTCTGGACTGGGTGGATGTGGTCTCCGCGCTCAAGGCCGACCCCAAGAAGACCGCAGACCTTTCCGCAGCCGTGAGCGGACGCCCGCAGCCGAAAAAATACTACGAGGAACTCAAGGGTAAACTAAAGGCCTTTGTGGATTCAGGCCAACTGGGGCCGTTCGCAAATGCCTACTGGGGGCATCCCGCATACAAGCTCCCGCCGGAGGCAAACCTTATGGCCGTAGGCCACTACCTCGACAATCTTCGTCAGCAGGTGCACGCAGCTCAAATGACCGCAATATGGGGCGCCAAAAATCCGCACCTGCAGGGGCATCTGCCGGGCGGCGTCACGGTACTGGAGCAGCTCAACGCTGACAGGATTTCCGAGTACCTCTACAAACTCAAGAACCAGATCGCATTCATTGAAGAGGTGTACATCCCTGATGTTTTGGCAGTGGCCAAATTCTACAAAGGCTGGACCAAGATCGGCGGGAACAAGAATTTCCTTGCCTACGGCGACTTCCCCGAAAGCGAGAAAGAGCCGGAGAGCTTCTACTTTCCCCGCGGCATCATCATGGACGGGAAACTCCAACTCGTCCAAGTTGACCCAAAGAAAATCACCGAAGACGTAACTCACTCGTGGTACGAAAATAGCGAACCCCTTCATCCCTCGGTGGGCGTTACCAAACCCCTTTCAGGCGATGCCCTGAAAGGCGCTATCCCCGATACAAAAGCTAAGGACGGTAAATATACGTGGATGAAGGCTCCGCGGTACGATGGTAAAGCCATGGAAGTAGGTCCCCTTGCCCAATGCCTCGTCTCGTACGTGGGCGGAAACAAGGAGATCAAAGACACTGTGGACGGAGTCCTGAAAAAACTAGAGGTGGGGCCTGAGGCCTTGTTCTCGACCATAGGAAGAATAGGCGCCCGTGCCATCAAATGCCTGATCAACGCGAAGATCGCCGAGAAATGGACGATGGATCTCATCGAAAACATCAAGAAAGGCGACACCAAAACCTTCACATCGTACAAACTCGACGAGAGCACAAATGGCATGGGCATGGGACTCAATGACGTAGCAAGAGGCTCCCTCGGTCATTGGGTCAACATCGAGAAAGGAAAGATCAAGAATTATCAACAAGTCGTTCCTTCAACATGGAATCTCGGCCCGACCGATGGCAAAGGCCAGAAAGGACCCGTGGAAAACGCCCTCATCGGCACACCTGTCGCAGATCCAAAGAAGCCCCTAGAAATATTGAGAACCGTACACTCCTTCGATCCATGCATAGCCTGCGCCGTGCATGTCATTGACCCCAAGACGAACGAAGTGTACAAATTCCGAGTCTCATAAAACAGACCTCTTACATACCGGGGCGACTCGTGTGTCGCCCCGGCCTTCATCTGGCCCTACAAATCTCAACGCAGTCATTAAAGCAATCCTAAATATAATTTGGGGAATGCGGCTTGTTATGATCTAGCTCATAGAGAATTGGATGAGAAAAGGCACGACTTTCTTGATCGTTTCTCTGTGAGGGTTTTGCCATGAGCGAGAAGACGGGAGGGATGACTTATGGAAAGTCCTGGTTTGAGACTGATGCCGGATGAGAGGCAACAGGTCATAGATGAGCGAGATGCAGCCGCTAGAAATAAGGAGTCATGGGTAAGTACCATGCTGCTTTGCCTTCTGATGTGTGATGAAGGCAATACGATGGAACAGGCTGCAGGGATTTGTCAGGCTGGAGCACGGTTGCAGAATGGATTCGTAAATTCAGGCAGGGCGCCCTGCATGCGGTCAGAGCAAGAGGGTCCCATGAGGGGAAAGCTACCAAATTGTCTCCAGTACACTATCACGAGCTTCGGGAAATCATACGTGGCGGCCCTGAGCCGGCAGGGTTGCACACGGGTGTTTGGACCGAAGCGATACTGGCCGATGTACTCCGAAAACGCTTTGGGGTTCGAGTGAGCAGTCTCAAATCCGTCGCACCCTCCGGAAGCTGGGTTTTTAGATTCAGTATCCGCGACAGAAACTTTCAAAGGCCCACAAACAACTTCAAAGAACGTTGATGGAAGTGCAATTACCTGCACTATAAAAACCTAAAGATTCGCCTGAGCGCAGACAATGCCGCATACCACATGCCGAAATGACCTAATTCGTAATCACTCTTGAGAATCACTGTTATCCCCTACCTTGAACGAATAAATTCGCCATGATATTAGCGACTATAATAGTGTTATAACAATATATTATACATGCTATCTATAATAAATAAAATAGTAATAGAAACTTTTATATTATGAATTAGTCTAAACCTATTAATATTACATAGGACTGTTAATGGTCTGTCACAATAGGAGACGGAAATGGCATCGCTATTCAACAACTTTTCTCATACCTATAAACGCTTTGTAGAAACGTTTCCCAACCACCCCCTTGCCGAGGAGCTAAAAAACCACATTATGAAAGGGAAATTCCCGAGCGACCAATGGCTTAGGGCCAGCATAAAAAAGATGAACGACCTCATGACTCCACCGTGGATGATCCCTTTATCCCAAAGCTCTAAGGACGAGTGTGCCTGACCTGACGAGAACCGTGTTTACCTGTAGGCCAGGCTACGCCAGGACAACTTGCCCCTGCAAAAACACTCGATAGGTGATCTGGTCTCGAAATCACTTACACTCTTATGCATCAGCCTGACATAAGAAGTTCAACTCGCATAAACTCTTTCGAAAGTCACGGTAACGCAGGGATCCGGGCCAACGTTTTTAGAATGACCGTCGAGGTCAGCGCAAGATCTCAGCCGGATGGCTCTGTGCCTTGTCGTAGAAGCCCAGGTTGAGAAACTGCAACTTGTTTCTTAGCAACGATTGTTGACAACGGGAATACCGGGATTACCATGAATATTACGACACCGCTTGCATCGCCGGTGTTCTTTCACCTCTTTCTTTTATGGCCACCCGCTCACCCCAATTGTGTGGTATAAGTTCTTCATGGACGACTCAGCCCAAAGGCCCAAAACTACTGCCCGTAAGGCCCTCTGGTCTGCGTTGAGCCTGATGTTTGTGTTTGTATTTTTTGCAGGATGTCTGTCCTATGCCTGGTCTCACAGGGATGACTTTTCGTTTCTAGCGACGACGTCTCTTCGAGAAGTCTTGATTGCCGCAGCGTTTGTACTTGTCAGCTACGTTATGAACGGCTATCAACTTGGACTGTTCCTCGGCAAATTCGGCCTTGACTTGGGCACGCTGGAACGGCTTGCCATAACCATGGCTATGATGCTTGGTAACTTGGTCATACCAATGCGAGGTGGATCAGGGGCCCTGGCCGTGTACCTCAAGGCGGTGCATCAGTTCAATTTTGGATCTTTCGCCGTCATTTACGGCGGCACAGCCCTGCTCATGGGGTTAATCAATGCTGCGCTGGCTTTTGGAACGCTTGTGTACCTTGCCTGTGTGCGTGATTTCTACCAACCATTGCTTTTGACTTTCTCGGCAGTCCTATTTGTAGGGACTGCCTACCTAGTATTCCGACCGCCGCCCGCTCCCTGGCAGCATAAGGGCATCTTAGGTGTATTCTTTCATATCTCTCACGCCTGGCGCCTCATCGCTAGCGATAAACCCCTCATGCGGGCGCTTGTCTTATCAACTTCCGCAATTGTTCTGCTCCTGTTTTGGGCGTTTTGGTTTATCTACCGAGCAACAGACAGCAACATATCTTTCCTAGGCATTGTCGTCACCACGTCCATAGGAAACATAGCCAACTTGGCGCCATTCACACCCGGTTCTCTCGGCGTATTCGATGCCGCCACCATTCAAATCCCTCTACTGTTCCAACTCGACATAGCAAGGTCCATGGCAGCAACGTTCCTCTTCAGAACGGTGTGCTTTGGTTGGGCCCTTTTGTTTGGACTGCCGGCTGCATGGTACATGGCGCGTAACATGCGCGCCGCCCACGATAAAAAAACCTCTGACTAGTCTAGCAGTCCCATGACGTGTTACCTTAGTGTGGGTGTATCATGACCTTAAAGTCGTTGATCGGTAATACACTCATAGGCCACCCGAGGCAATCACTTACATCCGTTGCCAAAAATTTGAAGCTAAACAGATCCCATCTGTAGTCATTTCCGAGGGCAGGGCGACGCGGCAGTATGGGGTGATCTTGCTTCAGATCCTTGAGGTACCTCGAAAAGTACACGGCACAGTCTAGCGACTCTCGAAACTACGAGCGAACTCCATGCACGAGTCGTCTTCCATTCACGCGAAAATAGCTATCCAGGATTCCTGGATGGCCGATAGCGTCTGGCATGACAAAGCATACCTGAATCGCTCCTGCAGTGCAGCGCCAACGTACTCGAGGTTACTCTAACGGACGTGACAGTCGAAGCAAACAGTTTTCGATTTCCACATACCTTTAGAGAAACACGTTAGAAGAATCCCTATAACTAGCGTTCTGTGTCATGACCCTTAAGAATGCCTTGATTCCGACCATCACTGTTTTTTATACTAATTCAGTGAATAAGGGTCGCATCTGTCTCGGAGTAAGACGCCATGGGTAAAATCGCATTGCTATTAGGTCCGGCGCGAGCGCCCTTTCTCCTCCTCACACCGGCATGTGTTGTACTTGGGGTAGCAACAGCGTACTGGGACGTGGGGACGATTAGCCCGGTTCAAGCGCTTCTAGTTCTTTTCGGAGCTCTGTCGGCGCATGTGAGTGTGAATGCTTTCAATGAATTTTTCGACTACAAGAGCGGTCTAGATGCCAAGACTTCTCGCACGCCATTTAGCGGAGGCAGCGGCACTTTACTCGCCAATCCCCAATTGGTGGGTGCCGCGCTGGTACTATCGATATCGAGTCTTGCAATTGCCGGCGCGATAGGAATCTACTTAGCCTGGATCCGCGGATGGATGCTCCTACCCATAGGTGTGTTTGGACTCATCTTGGTCGTGAGCTACACTACATGGTGTACCAGGAGTCCCTTGCTATGCCTGATGGCTCCAGGGATAGGCTTCGGGCTGCTAATGGTTTTGGGGACGCATTTTTCCCTCACAGGTTCGTATAGCTGGACGGCTTTTGTAGCATCTTTGGTCCCGACCTTTTTGGTGAGTGACCTGTTGTTGCTGAATCAGTTCCCCGATGTTGAGCCTGATAAGACGGTCGGGCGGAAGCACTTTCCTATGACAATGGGGGTTCGGAGGGCCAGCCTACTCTACGGAGCTTTACTCATGCTGGCTTATGTTAGCATTGTCGTTGGCGTCATGCTCGGCCTACTGCCAGTGATGAGTCTTGTCGCTCTCGCGACCCTCGGAGTGGCATTTATGGCCTACCGGCGTGCGCGTCAGCATGCCGCGAGCGTGCCAGGGCTTATTCCGGCCCTCGCGATGAACGTGGCGGTCAACATTTCCACGCCGCCGCTAGTTGCTCTCGGGTTGTTCCTCGGCTAAAATCGTTAATTAATACTGAGCTTCTTGCAAAACTGTTTGAGTGTTGAGTGATAGCTCCTCCTTTATTGGTACTTTAGGGGACCTGCCAACCACTCAATGAAAGTTTTTTTCCGTTTTATGCCATTTTTTTCTATCCGTTAATCGCACCTGTTGTGTTTTGTGTATGCCAAGCGGGCCTTTTCGCATCCATCGGGTTTCCAGTTTGAGCAGTTGGTCGGGGAAAACCGCTACGACGCCGAACATCAAGTGCAATTTTACCTTCTGCTCACCAAGGACCATGACATTGCCGGCACCGAATTCCTCCTTAAGCTGACTGCAGAACCGCTCTACAGCTGTTCTTTCTTGGTAACGAGCCACTTCATGGGGAGCCATGGGTATAGTCTGTTTACTCCCACGGGGGTTCTTGTCTATGATGGGGACATAACCGAGAGTTCTGCTCACATTGTAGCCTTCATTACTGTCATAGTCCGCATCCATGAGATCGTATAGATAGTCAACCTTGGCGCTGGCTGTCTTCATGAGGGGGATGGCTACCTGGCTGTCGTCCACTGATGCCGAGGTCATGGCTACACTCACCGGTAGTCCGCAGTCATTGACGTCAGCTTGCAGCTTGTACCCTATCCAGGTTTCTTTGAATCCCTTGGAGTTCCTCTTGGTCCCCCGATCACACAATACCGGCAATTCTTGGAATTCCTCTTCGGCCGACTGACCCGAGTGACGCTCCAAACCTGTCTGTCCCCGAGGCTCCCTCTGCTCGCCCGTGCAGGGACGCCCCTTCTTCCGGGGAGTAGCTTTCTGCCTCGACTCTTTCCTTAAGGGCTTCTCTCTCCCCTCTATGGCCGTAGCGTCCCGGGACATGTGACCAACAAGCTCCGGCTTCAACCATTGCAATGCCCGTTCCCGACCCCTCCAACTGCATTTTCAACAAAAATAGACTCTTGCAAGAGGCTCAAATGATGCGCTCGTTACATTGCAGTCTAAGCAGTCTGCTCCATCAATGATGGCAGCGGAACTGTGGGTGTTCCCACTGTAGGGTAGTCTTGGTCAGCCCACAATCACCAGAGGTTTCGTCTCTCCCCTGACTATCCTGTCTCCCACACTAGTGCCGCAGTAGGCGCAGAGGTATTCATATTTGTCCCCTTCTGGCAACACGAGCAGTAGCCGTTCCCTTACGGGATTAGCCCTCCTGCATTTCGGACAGTACAACTCTACGGCTTTAAGACTGTCGAATTGCTTTTTTGTCTTGGTTCTCCTCACCACCCTTGCTGAGGCGGCTTGTCTCAGAAACCATTCGTCCATCTTCACTCCTAACGAAAAGCAAGCGGCGATGCTTATGTCGAGTAGCCCCCCCTCTTCAAGGTATAATGCAAACCGCTTTAAGAATTGTCAACGCTCAATCATCCACTGGGGCCTCTCCGGATGGCAACCTCGCCCCATACGATAACCAAAAGCCCTGGCTGGTGTACGTGTTGACAAAGTGTCTCAAAGGAAGTATCCATCTAAAAGTAATGTAAGCAACAATCGTACAAAAGGGCTGTCAGTATGGAACAGAGAGACCTTGATCTGATCGCACAGTGGCAGGATAAGGACCCCGAGTTGAAGAGGTTGTGGACTGAGCATCTAGAATATGAAGAACAACTCGAAGTGTTCAACAAACGTGTCTATCTGTCCCCAGCAGAGGAGCTGGAACGAAAGACGCTCCAGAAAAAGAAGCTCAAGGGGCGAGATCAGATCGAACGTATTCTGACGAAATTGAGGACCACTTCGGTGCAGTGATTGTTGCAGACAATTTATCACCCCTTTAAGGAATTCTGGCAAGAAGTATGAAACACACAGGAGCAGATGCGCTCCTAATGGCCCTCAAACAGGAGGGAGTTGACACTATATTTGGCTATCCGGGTGGCGCCGTCATTGACATTTTCGATGCCATGGTGCGGCGCTTCAATGAATCCTTCAAGTTTATTCTCGTTCGTCACGAACAGGCGGCAGTACATGCGGCAGATGGGTACGCTAGGGCCACAGGTAAACCCGGTGTATGCCTAGTGACGTCAGGACCAGGCGGTACCAACACCGTCACAGGTCTCGCCACGGCGTTCATGGACTCAGTTCCAGTGGTAGTGTTCACAGGGCAAGTCCCCACGCCATTGATCGGCAACGATGCATTTCAGGAAGCCGATATAGTTGGGATCACCAGACCGTGCACGAAACACAATTATCTCGTGGCGTGTGTTGATGAACTCGTACAAACCATAAAAGAGGCTTTTTATATTGCCACATCAGGCCGTCCGGGGCCTGTCTTGGTTGATCTCCCAAAAGATGTCTGTCAAGCCGAGACAGAATTCCATTATCCAGACGACGTCTATATTCCTACATATAAACCCGTGGTGAAGCCCCATATGCCTTCGCTCAAGAGGGCTGCTGACCTCCTAAAGCGCTCTCACAAACCCGTGGTGTATGCAGGGGGCGGTGTCATAACTGCCAGCGCGCACCAAGAATTGCGCAAACTCGCAGAGATGATGAGTCTCCCGGTAACCATGACCCTCATGGGGCTTGGCGGCTTTCCAGGGAACCACCCCCTGAGCCTTGGTATGCTTGGTATGCATGGAACCTTTCGCGCCAACATGGCCGTGAGTCACGCCGATCTGCTGCTAGCTGTGGGCGCGAGATTTGATGACAGAGTGACAGGCAGGGTCGAAGATTTCGCTCCCAACGCCAAGATTATTCATATTGACATAGATCCAACTTCGATTCAGAAAAACATCAAAGTCGATATACCCATAGTGGCGGATGCGAAAGAGGCGCTGTCCCAGCTCATTGAAATCCTTTCGTCCGATCGTCGTCAACAGCGGAATGAGAAAAGGCTCAGAGAATGGCATGCCGAACTTACCGTGTGGAGGAACGAGCAGCGCCTCCGTTTTGACAGAACCGCCTCGGTCGTAAAACCCCAATACGTCATCGAAAAACTCTACGAGATCACTAAGGGGAAGGCCATCATTACGACTGAAGTGGGCCAAAACCAGATGTGGGCGGCCCAATATTACCTGTTCGATACTCCTAGAACGTTCCTCACATCTGGCGGACTTGGTACAATGGGATACGGGTTTCCGGCGGCCATAGGAGCCCAAGCGGCTTTTCCTGAAGCTACAGTCGTCGACATTGCAGGAGACGGCTCCATCCAAATGAATATACAAGAACTCGCCACAGTGACGCAGTACAAGCTGCCTGTAAAAATAGCTGTGCTTAATAATGGGTACCTCGGTATGGTCCGACAGTGGCAGGAGAGATTCTACGACAACGTTTATGCTCACACCGACATCTTGTGCGGGCCAGATTTTGTAAAATTGGCCGATGCCTACGGGGCCCTAGGATTAAGGGCCAAAGAAAAGCACGAGGTAGAGGATGTCATAACCAAAGCCCTAACCCACAACGGTCCAGTTATCATGGATTTTCAAGTCGATCGAGAGGAAGGCGTGTATCCGATGGTCCCTGCTGGCGCTGCCATCACGAACATGATACTCGTTTAACTATGGAAGATAGGCACGTCATATCAGCACTGGTGGAGAATAAACCGGGCGTATTGGCCCGCGTTGCGGGAATGTTCTCCGGTAGGGCCTTTAACATTCACTCGCTGGCTGTAGCCCCAACCATGGACAGCAGACTCTCTCGGATGACCATTGTCACCCACGGAAACGAACAATTGATCGAGCAGATTCTCAAACAATTAAGGAAGCTCATCAACGTCATCAAGGTGCAGGACCTCACGGATGGAGAATTTGTTGAAAGAGAAATGGTCCTTATAAGGATCAAAGCTCCCTCAGCCCGGAGAACGGAAATACTTCGTATCAATGAAGTATTTCGAGGTAAGGTTGTAGATATGTCACATGACAATCTTACGGTCGAAGTGACAGGCAGCCAGACAAAGATACAAGGTATTCTCGATCTACTATCGCCCTTTGGTATTCAAGAACTCATAAGGACTGGAACGGTCGCCATACCAAGGGCCAGAAAGAACTAGCAGCCCGTATAGGTCACTCGATGATCTCAAGAACAGGCCATTACGAATTCATAGCCAGAGAGGCCTATCCATTCTTAGTGACTCTTTTATTGGCGTCCGCTGGAGCGTGGTGGTGGGCTCGGCCTTGGGTCTGCGTCTTTTTCCTTGTACTAAGCGCTCTCGTAGCCTTTTTCTTTCGCAATCCAAACCGCGCCACTCCAAGACAAAAAGGCATTGTAGTAGCACCTGCTGACGGCATAATCGTCGAAATTGTAGAACATACGTCCTCCGAGAATCTCCCTAACCAGATACTGACGAGGATCAGTACCTTTATGTCTGTTTTTAATGTTCATGTAAACCGCTTCCCGTTGTCGGGCGCAGCAAAAAAAATAACCCATACACCGGGACGATTCCTCGACGCGAGAAGATCCGAGGCATCGTCACTGAACGAGAGGAACTCCGTGGTGATCGATTCCGAGATCGGCGACGTTGAAGTCGTACAAGTAGCCGGTAAGATAGCCCGTAGGATAGCCTGCTGGATTCATGAAGAGGATACGCTCGCAATAGGCGATAGGTTCGGTCTTATACGGTTTGGATCTCGAGTTGAAGTGTACATTCCGTCGTACCTTAATGTCTCTGTCAAAAAGGGAACGAGAGTAGTCGGCGGCGTCACAGTGATTGCCCGATATCCTTTACCTGAATCGTCAGCTCCCAAGGAGGATTGACATGGCGACAAGAATCCAGAAAGAAAGAAAATTCTTCAAGAATAGACGCCGCTACGCCGATAACTACGATGCAAACGCTAAAATCGTAAGAAACAAAATGCGCATAGACAAAATGAAAAAAGGGATATTCATCCTACCGTCGCTTCTTACCCTCAGCAGCATCTTCCTGGCCTTTTATGCCATGATTGCCTCCCTTAAGGGCGAGTTTGTCCTCGCTGGATCGCTCATCCTTGGAGCAGGCTTCTTTGACGGCGTCGACGGAAAGGTCGCACGACTCACCAAGACGACCACACGCTTTGGTCTAGAACTCGATTCCCTGGCAGACGTCATATCCTTTGGTGTAGCGCCTGCTATTCTTGTTTACACCTGGGTTCTGGCCCCCTTGGCTCAGATTGGATGGGTAAGCGCCTTCGTGTACGTCGCATGCGGAGCGCTGCGCCTTGCGCGTTTTAATGTCCAATCCGGCAACATAGATCCTAAACGCTTCAACGGCTTGCCCATTCCTGCCGCTGCAGCAATGTTGGCCACTGCTGTACTGTTCTGTCACAAACTCAATATTCAACCAGCCAGCCTTGGCCTACCTATCCTTGTAGCGGTGTTCGTCCTGTCTTTTCTCATGGTGAGTTCTGTGAAGTTTCATGCGCTTAAGGATCTCACCATAGTGCGAGAGAAACCATTTTCTTCCACTGTCGGCTTTGTCCTCATACTCGCCCTAGTTGCAGTTGCCCCTTTGATTGTCCCGTTTCTCATCTGTCTAGCCTACGTCATTTCAGGCCCGGTTATGACCGCCATGGCGCTCATGCGGGTTCGTTCCAGGCAAAAAAGATCGGCGGAGACCTACGAGGGTGACAATGCACAGCCAGCGCCAGCAAACTCCGGACAAAAAACTCCATAGAACAGTCATTCTCTCGGTATTATTCAGAGTACGTCTGACGAAAGATAGGCCATTACCATCTTTTTGCTGGCTCAGGGCGAAATTACGTGTTCTGCTTCATCTCCGGATTCCACCCAATTTTGCCACTTACTGCTTTCGGTATTACAACTATGCTAAACTACAAGACTTTCGTACTCGATCCTCTCCGCTCGGGGAATGGCATCAAATGGACGCAATCATCCGAATTCGGTGGTTGGCTTCAAGAAACGCAGCATTTCTCGGAAACGCGGCATCCTAAAGAACATAAAACGAGGTTAAGGTAATTGTTCAAAAAAACTCAACCCATTGGTAAAATTATTAACGAGATCGCTCGGTCCTGCTCGGGATCACGGAAACACGCTTTGCCATTACGAGGATCCGGAGGCGACCTGCAAGTCACAGCTCATTTAACTACCAAGTGAGACGGTCTGAATCGTACTTCCTCTAGCCAATAAAGATTAGGAGAAAGTCATGTCAGATAGAATTCTGATTTTTGACACCACACTGAGAGATGGGGAGCAATCGCCAGGAGCGACAATGAATGAACAGGAAAAAGTTCAATTGGCTCGGCAGCTCGAGAAGCTCGGTGTGGACATTATCGAGGCAGGTTTTCCAGCCAGCTCACACGGCGATCGTGCCGGTGTCAGCCGAATTGCCCGTGAAATACGCCGCTCGCGTGTAGTTGGGTTGGCCAGAACAGTCGCCGAAGATATCGAAATAGCTTGGCGCGCAGTGGAAAAAGCTGCAAAACCGGGTATTCACACGTTTATTGCAACCAGTGACATCCATTTGGAGCACAAACTCCGTATGTCCCGTGAGCAAGTGTTGGAGAGGATTGCACAAGCCGTGAGGCTCGCGAGCTCCCTCTGTGACTGGGTCGAATTCTCCTGCGAGGACGCTACCCGAAGCAATAGAGAATTCCTCTGTACCGCGATCCAAACCGCCATCGAAAAAGGCGCTAATATCATTAATATCCCCGACACCGTGGGATACTCATTTCCAGACGAGATGGCTGGATTGATCCGGTACATCAAGGAAAACGTGAACAATATTAACGAGGTGGCGCTGTCTATCCACTGCCATAACGACCTCGGACTTGCCGTGGCGAACTCGCTGGCAGCGGTGAGAGCAGGGGCGCGGCAGGTCGAATGCACCGTTAACGGTATCGGAGAACGTGCAGGTAACGCAGCCCTAGAAGAAATCGCTATGCTGTTAAAAACGCGAAAAGATGCATTCGATTTCTATACAGGTATAGTAACCGAACAACTCGTACACACCAGCCGTCTCGTCACCTCCATTACCGGCATCTCTGTACAACCAAACAAAGCCATTGTGGGCGCGAACGCCTTCGCCCATGAATCAGGAATTCACCAGGATGGTATTATCAAGGAACGCACCACGTATGAAATTATCGATCCCGAATCTGTCGGGCTCGCAAAGTCGTCGCTCATACTCGGGAAGCACTCTGGAAGGCACGCCCTTCGCGAAAGGATAAGAGCTCTTGGCTACGATATCACTGAAAAGGAAGTTGACAAAACCTTTGAACGTTTCAAACACGTCGCCGACAGAAAAAAGACCGTATTCGACGAAGACATAGAGGCCATCGTTGCAGAGGAAGTCCTACGAACCTCTGACATCTATAAGCTGCTTTCTGTGACCACTATGTCCGGTACAGACGTGGTCCCCACCGCGACCGTTAGGATGGAAATTGAAGGCAAAGAATGCCACGGCGCTGAATTGGGGAACGGGCCCGTCGACGCGACCTACAACACCATACTAAAGCTCACCGGCCGTCGTCCAAAATTGGTACGATTCTCCATAAGCAGCATCACTGGAGGTACCGACGCCTTGGGTGAAGCCACAATCCGTCTTGAGGAAGACGGGAACACTGCGGTGGGCAAAGGAGCGCATGAAGACATTCTGGTAGCTTCCGCAAAGGCCATGGTGAATGCTCTCAATCGATTGTACTTCCTGTCACAACGACCAATGCCCGGCGTGAGGCTCTAAATGCCGGTATTCATTATAAAGAGTTTCGAGGAGGACGATAGGATTCCAATATTCCAGAGGCCTGGGAGTTGCCTGGTACTGTCTGGGGCTCTATATTCGAATTGAGGTACGAGGATGTTCAACCGCGCATCCGGGAGCAATCTGCGCCGCGAGTGTTGTTCGGAAAAAGAAATACATGAAGACAACTTATATGTCCGGCCATTGTATGGGACTATCTGGACGAAGAGGATTGCGGTGAGCCAGTAGGATGAGACATTGGCTCTGAAAGGAGCGTAAATGTCAGAAGGGAGGTATCGGTGATCGGGAGCGGTGTTGTTTGATTTGAGGGCGGGCTGCGCGCACGAATAATAAAAAGGTGCTATCTAGCCTAAAATATAAAAAAAATATTGCAGTGAAAGTTAACTTGTTCCATATTAGTAATGCTTACCCATCGCATTACCCTAACGGGATAATATATTGTACTGGCATTCTTCTTGCCCGAAAAATAAATAACGCAGCTGGAGAGAGGAGTTCCCCTTATGAGTGGAGAGCACTACGAAGAAAAAGAACGGTTCGACGGTCAGAAAGTAAAAATACTGATGCCCGACTATGCCCAAGGCTCGGACGAAGACCGCTACCCATGGAGAAAAAACATCACTTACGTCAACATTGGAGAAGAGAAATCACCGGTCATCAGGTACCTGAAAACTGCCGAAAGGTATTTTTATTCAAAGGACTGGTTCGGCAGCGAAAAACGGAAAACCCCAGCGTAATATACTCGTTTAGCAAACAATCCAACAAAATCAACTTTATTTAGAGAAGGTGGCAAATGGCTGAACTTCCCGTTGTTAAGTATTCTGGAAGAATACGAGAAATAAAGATAGGAAAACCCGGTACCGAGTTCGTCATAGGCGGCGAGACCGGCTACAATTTCTACTCCTTTGAAGGCAAAATGCCCAACGCGCCAAGGCTGGCTCTTCAGATACTCGACATTGAACCCGAAGAGTGGGCAGAGGAAGCCCTGGCACCCTTTAAAGACGTAGTGGGCGATCCTGTGGCATGGGCCAAAAAGTGCGTGAACGAATATAAAGCCGACGCAGTGTGCCTCTGGCTGACCGGAACCGACCCAAACGGCAAGAACCTCTCTGCCGAGCATGCAGCAAACCTAGCCAAAAAAGTCGGTGAAGCAATCAACGTCCCCCTCATCGTGTGGGGCGTTTCAAGCGATGAAAAGAACACTGAGGTCCTCAAGGCCGTCGCTGAAGCATGCGCCGGTCTCAACGTTGTCATGGGGCCCATCACCGAAGGGAACTATAAGCAGTTAGGTGCAGCAGCCATCGCGTACAAGCATGTTGTGGCAGCCAACACCCCTATAGATATCAATTTGGCCAAGCAGCTCAATATATTGCTCGAAAACCTTGGCGTCCAGAATGACAAAATACTCATCGACCCCACCACAGGCTCCGTAGGATACGGGATGGAATACTGCTATTCCATCATGGAACGAATCCGACAAGCCGCTCTGACCCAAAACGATGACAAACTCCAATACCCCATTATCAATAATATCGCTGAAGAGGTGTGGAAAACCAAAGAAGCTAAGCTCGCCACGGAAGAAGACCCCAAACTGGGTAAAGCCGCTACTCGAGCCATCAACCTTGAGACTGTAACGGCCATAAGCGCTATGCAGGCTGGATCTGATCTTCTCATTTTAAGGCACCCCAAGACGCTCGAGCATCTCAGAAAATACATCAAGGAGATCATGACCCAGACGGATCTTGAGTCCATGGCCGTGGACATGAGTCTGGCAACAGCCCCAGCGCCAGTACCAGCAAAAGCTCCAGCCAAGGCAGCCCCAGCGGCCAAACCGGAGGTCCCAGCAAAGCCCGCCGAGAAGAAGGCAGCGGTACCGGCAAAGCCAACGCCCGCGCCCACCGCTGCAAAGGAACCTGCTCCAGCGGCGCCCGAAGCGCCCCCTGCCCCAAAACCCGCGCCACCCAGCATAGAACGACCGGCGGTTGCCGCTCAGGCGCCGATATTATCTGTATCCAAGGAAGAGGAAGCACTCATGGGACAACTCACCAAGGAAGATGTTCAAGGCCTCAAGGAAATGGTAGGCGTATTTAGGGCCATCAAGAATATTGCTGCTGGCCTGGGAACTCTCGTGTCGGGCCAAGCCCCCGCAGCCGCTCCCGCTGCTCCCGCCGAAAAACCGGTTGCCGGTGCCGCGGTCGTGCCACCACCGAAGAAAAAAGAACTACCACCCGCGAATTGGGCAGAACATACCATAGATCCGGTAACCCTCGAAGGTCTTAAGATTGCAGACAGAGAAGGGTATTCCACTGCCTTCCATCGAGCCCGCGTTATGACAGCCTGCCCCATTGGTAAGGGCGGAACCTGCTGCAGGATCTGCAACATGGGACCGTGCCGCGTACTGCCGCCTAAAGGGCGCACCGAAACCCCGGAAGAGAGAAAAAAGAGGTGTGGGCTTTGCGGAGCTACCCCAGAAACCATAGCTGCCAGGAACTTTGCACGCATGGTGGCCGCCGGGGCCGCAGCTCATAGCGACCATGGCAGACACGTTGCCCACACATTCCTGCACGCGGCCAAGGGAGAACTGCCCGATTATCAGATTAAAGATGTTCCGAAATTGTTGGCCTTGGCCATGGATTACGAGATTGACACTGAGGGCAAGGATGTTAAAGAGATCGCCATTGCTGTCGGCGAGAAAGCCCTTCAGCAATACGGTCAGCAAGATGGCGAGATCCTCAATATTAAGCGAGCGCCTCTCAAACGGCAAGAAATATGGAAAAACGAGAGCGTCATTCCTGCTGGCATCGACCGATCGGTAGTGGAAGTCATGCACATGACTCACATGGGTGTGAACCAGGAGATGGAGCACATTATCCGCCTCTCCACCAAATGTGCACTCGCAGACGGATGGGGCGGTTCCATGATCGCCACCGATCTATCCGATGTTCTTTACGGAACACCAGTCCCCATCCTTGGGAAGGTCAACTTGGGATGCATGCGTGAAGATACCGTCAACATCATAGTTCACGGGCATGAACCCTCGCTGTCCGAGATCATTGTCCAAGCGGTGCAAGACCCGGAAATGATCGCCTACGCCAAGAGTAAAGGTGCTACGGGCGGCATCAGTCTAGGAGGAATCTGCTGCACATCAAACGAAATCCTCATGCGGCATGGTATCCCCATTGCCGGTAACTACTTGCAGCAGGAAATGGCTATCATCACCGGTGCACTAGAGACAATGGTCGTTGACGTCCAGTGCATCATGCAAGGCGTAGCAGAATTGGCTAAGTGCTTCCATACCCAGATCGTCACCACGAGCCCCATCGCAAAGATGCAGGGAGCATATAAACACTACGCTTACGACGAGCGCTACGGATTGGAAACGGCCAAAGCCATAGTCAAAGATGCCATAGACAACTTCCCCAACCGGGACAAGAACAAGGTCTCCATACCCTCTGAGCAGCAGGACATGGTGGTGGGGTTCAGCCACGAAACAATCAACTACATGCTCGGAGGCATGTTCCGAGCCAGCTATAGACCTCTAAATGATAACATTATTAATGGCCGGATAAGAGGACTTGCAGGTATTGTTGGCTGCGGAAATGCTAGGATCAAGCACGATTATCTCCACGTCGAGCTTGCCAAGGAACTCATCAAAAACGACGTCTTGGTCCTGACAACAGGCTGCTCGGCAATAGCTCTTGGCAAGGCCGGACTACTGACGCCGGAAGCCGCCCAAAAATGGGCAGGCAATGGACTGGCCGAGGTCTGCGAGACTGTCGGCATTCCACCCTGTCTCCACATGGGCTCCTGCGTGGACAATTCTCGTATCCTTATGGCTGCCACTGCAGTAGTGCGTGATGGAGGCCTAGGTGATGACATCTCAGATTTGCCCGCCGTCGGCGTCGCTCCTGAGTGGATGAGTGAAAAGGCCGTTTCAATCGGTCAGTACTTCGTCGCATCAGGTTGCTACGTCCTGTTCGGTATAGGCTTTCCGACAATCAATGAGGACGTCTGTACTAATTATCTCTTCAAAGATATCGAGAAAGTTTACGGCGGCAAATGGGACTTTGTGGAGAAGGACCCCTACGAGATGGCTAAGAGATGCCTCGCCCACATCGATGCCAAGAGAAAGGCCCTCGGCATAGATAAGGCCAGAGAAAGAGTGCTATTCGACATGGCCATGAGAAGAGAAATAGCCGGATAAGCGGTGAGTCTCGGCTGTAAAAAGGGCGGGCTGAAATCCCCGCCTAGAATGTCAAAAAAATTACCCCTTGAAAAGATGAGAAGGAGGAACATAAGGTGTCCAAAATCATAGCAGCCAACGTTATAGCCGGCGCTCACAAGATCTACGAGAAAACTCGAAAAAAATATGAGCAGGCGGTGAAAAAGTTTGGGAAAAAACAGGAGGTTGCATTCCCCAACACGGGCTATTACCTACCTGTCATTTATGGGATTTTGGGGTTCCCAGTGAAGAATCTGGGTGACTGCGGGGTGGTCCTGGATAGGGCGGAACAACTCATCCCGGCCATGGTCAGAGAAAAGGCCCACCTTCCGTACCTCGGTCCCGTACTGGACGCAGGCATGGCGACCCTGTTCAACTTCGAGATAATAGAAGCAATCCGATACCTCGAAGAGCCTAATTTCTATATCCCTGCTGAAGACCCCACTGAGGATAAGAGGTGGCTTGGAGCAGCGGATGACGTTATTTTGCGTAAAAGAGGCGTTGAGTTCGTCGATGGTACGGCCCCTGGTTTCGCGGCAGTCGTCGGTTCCGCCCCGTCAAAAGAGATTGCAGCGGAGATGGCGCTCGAACTACAAAAAAAGAATCTCTACGTCTTTATGGCAGCTAACCACAATGGAACAAGTTTCGCTCAACAGCTCCAAGACGCTGGTGTTCAGGTAGGGTGGCCAACGCGACTCGTACCGTTTGGACCGGATATTTCATCAGCAGTTTTCGCCGTTGGGTTTGCCACCAGAGCGGCTCTGAGCTTTGGAGGTATCGAACCTGGCGATTTCAGGAAAGTCCTTATATACAATAAAGACCGTGTCTTCGCTTTTGTCTTGGCCATGGGAGACGTCACAGATGAATGGTATGCAGCTGCTGCAGGGGCCATAAACTACGGCTTCCCGACCATCGCTGACACCCCCATCCCGCAAATTCTCCCTACCGGCGTATGCACCTACGAGCACGTAGTGTCGAACGTACCCCACAAGGAAATGGTCGGCAAGGCGATTGAAGTGCGGGGCCTCAAAGTGACAGTCACAGAGGTTCCTGTTCCTGTCGCATACGGGCCAGCATTCGAAGGCGAGCGGATCCGAGGTGAAGACATCTTCATGGAAGCTGGCGGTGGCAAGACTCATGCGGTCGAATTGACGCTTATGAAAGACATGAACGAAGTCGAAGACGGCCGAGTCGAACTCTTTGGGCCGGATCTCCAAGACATGCAGCCTGTAACCCGTGTCCCGTTGGGCATCCTAGTGGAAGTAGCTGGCCGTAAAATGCAGAGCGACTTTGAACCCATCCTGGAGCGGCAGATCCATCACCTGATAAATTATGCTCAGGGACTCATGCACATCGGACAGCGGGATATCGCATGGGTCCGTGTCGGAAAGGGCGCTGTTGAAAAAGGCTTTAGCCTCAAGCACATCGGCTCCATCCTCCATGCAAAATACCACCAAGATTTTGGATCAGTCCTTGACAAGGTGCAGGTAAAGATTTTCACCGAATCAGATAAGGTGGAGGAATTGCTAGCCAAGGCGAGGGAAACGTATAGGGCAAGGGATGCAAGAGTTGAAGGCATGACGGACGAAGACGAGCCCATCTTCTACTCCTGCACGCTGTGTCAAAGTTTCGCTCCTTCTCACGTGTGCGTCGTCACTCCCGAGCGTACAGGACTTTGCGGCGCGTACAACTGGTTGGACTGCAAAGCATCCTTTGAAATCAACCCCACTGGCCCCAATCAGCCCATCGAGAAAGGGAAAGTAATCGACGAACGGTTGGGACAATGGGAGGGTGTCAACGACTTTGTTCAGAAGGCCTCCCGTGGCAAGGTCATAAAATACAACGCCTATTCCATTATGGAAGACCCGATGACCTCCTGCGGATGCTTTGAGTGTATTGCAGCCGTGCTGCCGGTCTGTAACGGAGTCATGAGCGTTGATCGCGACTACAAAGGCATGACTCCATGCGGAATGAAATTCACCACGCTCGCTGGTAGCGCTGGCGGAGGAAACATTACCCCGGGCTTTGTCGGTCACAGCAAACTGTACATAGTGTCAAAGAAATTCATAGCGGCCGAGGGAGGGGTCTTTAGGCTCGTATGGTTGCCCAAGGCCTTAAAGGAGATGCTGACAGACAAGATCAACAAGCTGGGTGAGGAGAGAGGCGTTCCCAACCTTGCCGACAGGATAGCCGACGAGACGGTCGGAGTCACTGAGGACGAGATACTCCCGTTCCTCCAAGAAAAGGAACACCCGGCTCTATCCATGGATCCGATCGTCGGATAATTATTTCCCATCCTGGGATAAGCCGTATGCGAATCAAGAGGGGGCCCCTGAAGGTTCGGGGCTCCTTCCCAATATAAGAGCTTCATGATATCCTTCCACCCCACGGCGGAAGGGTGTCGCCTGAAAGGGAGGTTTCAAGTCTATGGCGCTATCTGGTATTCAGATATTCAAAATGATGCCGAAAAAAAATTGCGGGGAGTGTGGGGTCCCGACTTGTCTTGCGTTTGCCATGAATCTCGCTGCGGGAAAAGCCGAGTTGGCCCAATGCCCTTACGTATCCGAAGAAGCGAAGGAAAAACTAGCCTCCGCTTCCGCTCCGCCAATACGAACCGTGCAGATTGGGGCAGGCGAGATTACCGTGAAAACGGGCGGTGAGACTGTCCTATATCGACACGAAAAGACGTTTAACAATCCAACCGCGCTGGGATGCATCATCGCCACCTCAGAATCAGATGACGCTATCAAGGCCAAGATCGAGGCGTTCCGGAATCTTCGCTATGAGCGCGTCGGTCTCATATTGAGGCCAGAAATCATTGCCGTCAAAGACGCAGGAGACGCAGCCCGCTTTGTGCAAATAGCCAAGCAGGCAAACGATGCAGGGGCTGCCCTCGTGTTGATGAGCGACAACGCCCCCACCATGAAAGCAGCGCTTACGGAAGTAGGCAAAAACAAGCCCCTACTCTACGCGGCAACAGAAAAAAACCTTGATGAATATTCATCCCTTGCGTCTGAATTCGCCTGTCCGTTAGCCGTGAAGGCGGACAAAGTTGGCGACGTGGCCAAGCTTAGCGCAAAACTGGTCGAGAAAGGCCATAAGGACCTGGTCCTGGATTCCGGCAGAAAGGGTATAGCCGAACTGCTTCGCGATCAAGTCATGATCCGGAGACTAGCTTTGGAGAAACTCTATAGGCCGCTGGGATTCCCCACCATCGTGTTCCCCTGTGAGATGGCAGACGACCCCATCGACGAAGTCGTCGCAGCAGGCACATTCATTTCAAAATACGGCGGCATAGCAATTCTGAGCGACTTGAGGGGTGAAATACTCTTTCCGTTGCTCCTCCAGAGACTCAATATCTTTACAGATCCACAGAGACCGATGACTACGGAACAGGGCATCTATCCCATCAACAACCCGGATGATAATTCACCGGTTCTTATCACAAGCAATTTCTCGTTGACCTACTTCATCGTCTCTGGAGAAATAGAGGCCAGTCGAGTTCCTTCCTGGCTGCTGGTACTCAACACAGACGGATTGTCGGTCTTGACCGCATGGGCAGCAGGGAAGTTCGTTGGAGACGCAATAGGGCCGTTTGTGAAAAAGTGCGGAATAGAGGATAAATCAAAGCTGAAAAAGCTGATAATCCCTGGCGCCGCAGCCATCATCAGCGGTGATTTGGAAGAAGAGCTTCCGAATTGGCAAATCGCCATCGGCCCTAGGGAGGGAGCTCACATTCCCGCTTATCTCAGACAGAATTTCCTCCAGTAACGTACCAAAACGAGTCAAGAAACGCGTGGGAGAGACAATGCGCCTCTCCCACATCACAAAAAAAGCAAACAGCACACGACGAGGCAATATAAACCTTTGTAAATCGTCGTTGCTGTGTTAAATGATACACATACTCCATTATTATTTCTTTGCCCTCACAGGCTTCACTACAGGAGGTTATGCCTATGATCAAGGTCGTGGCTGAGAACATTAACATCATGTCCAAAGTTACTGGAACCGCTATGCGCGAGAAAGACCCAAAGCCGATTCAGGAATGGGCTGAAAAACTAACCCAGAGGGGAGCGGACCTGCTAGACCTCAACCTAGGCCCCGCCCGAAAAGGTGGGCCAGAAATGATGCAGTGGCTGGTCAAGACGGTTCAGGAGGTTACAGACCTCCCACTATTCCTCGATACAACAAACAACGATGCCGTGGAGGCCGGACTCCAGGCCTATCAACCCAAAACAGGGCCCGCAGTTATCAATTCCATCATGGCAACGCCGGAACGCATGACCCTACAGATGCCCCTCGTCGCAAAATACGACTGCGAAATGGTAGGACTCATGTGGGGACCCGAAGGCATCCCAAGAGACGAGAACGAAAGATCAGTCCTGCTTGACAGCATGATGACCAAGGCGGCCGAGTACGGCATACCACTGGGAAAAATCTGGTTCGATCCCATCGTCGTCCCAGTATCATCCCAGCAGCAGGAACTCCAGGGATGCACGACATTCATGCAATGGCTTCCAGAACTAGCGCCTGACTGTCAGTCCACGTGCGGACTCTCCAACGTGTCCAACGGATCCCCTGACGAGCTACGCGACATTTTGAACCAGGTGTATTTGTGCATGCTGAAAAAGTGCGGCATCACCTCGGCTATCCTTGACGGCTTTGACGAAGAAATAGTCAGGATAGCTCACGATCAGGTCATGGACCTCGAAAACTTGGTCGGACAAGTCATGGACGGCATAGATGTGGACACCACCGGACTAGGCAAGCGAGAGATCGATTTCGTGAAAACAACAAAGCTGCTTCTCGGTCATTCACTCTACTCGCACTCTTGGCTAGAAGTATGAGGTCAGTTGGCGGAGCTTATATAATACCTCCGAACCAGTATGCTGCAGCACACCCGATGCGCTGACATGCCCGTCATGAGCATGTGCCATACCGGAGGATGCGCCTTGCCGATTTAGGAACTCAACACAAACCCGTGATGTTCGATCCGAGTCGCGACTAATTCTCACAAACAGCTTTTGCATTCTGTCCATGCATGATGTAGAGCTCGGGGCAGGCGTCAATTCCTGCCCCGAAAAAAACCTCAATGATATTTTGGCGGCTTAGCACGATGCACCTCCCCAACAATTGTTTGCGGCCGCTATATTCATTGGCCAACTTTGGCTATTCTTGAGCGGGATATGATCGTTAAAGAATCCGCCATACCACATGTACCCGCGCAAGAAAAATTCCATCTCGCTATTCAGCATAGGGCCTCTCTCATTCATTAGGAACAGGCAATCAGGCATCGCGGTAGTAGGAACAACGACATACCTCATTTCAACATTGCCTACAGTTGTATAGAAGATTAAGAGAGAGCCGAACATGAAGAGTTCAAGGAACAGGAATCAGCCCCCGAAACGAGTGCCGCGAAGAAATTCAAATCAAAAAGGCCCCCGAAGAAGACTCTGAGCGCACGGAAATCCCCAAAATCCGACCAAAAAGGCATCCGAACATCCAGATACTCCATGGACGAACCTCAAGCGCCGGATGGGTTTAGGATAATAAGGCTCACCCAAGCGTTGATAATATACGCGGAACCGCTTATGGAAATGGTTCTGCTTCCCCCGAACGATATACAAGAAATGAAACAGATTTTAAACCTCGGGCTAGAACTGTGGAACTATACTGTTGAAGCAGCCCCCAAGAAAAGTGCATCTGAAATCATCTCGTTAATCTGTCTTAGACTGAAGCTTGATGAAGAGAAGGCTCAGGACTTGTTGGCTATGATGGTGGAACGAAGGCATTTTCTGTTTCCCCCGGAGGTACAACCTAAGGAAAGCCCTTACCTCTTTATGCGAAAAGAAATATGCTATCTCATCGACAAATTTGACTTCGAAACGCTGGATCTGCTGCCTGAAGTCTTGGCGCCAAACACTCTGGAAAAAGATTAGTTGCTAATCTTGAAGAACTGCACACGGCGCATAAGGAAATCAGATCCGTATGAGAAATGGCAAAAACTATTGTTGAAAGACCAAAATGGTGTTGCTGAAAGATTTGGCTTATGGTTGCAGCTGAAAAATGTGGGAGAGCATCTGAGCCAATTCCTTCTTATAAGCCAAGTCTATTTCGAATTTATCTACGCTTTCGAACGCGAGGAACCTATTGTACTTAGGGACGGACCACGAAAGTATGTGGTAGAATTTGTAGCAGATTTCCTTTTGACAAAGACGTCTCTAGAGCCTTGGGAATATGCCCTTGCTCCGGCCGTTTTAAGACTCTTCTATACTTTCCTCTACGAAAAAGACTACCTACCAGGGCCGCCCTACTCGATGTTTGATTTCCTGAACTCGCTCGATCCTCACTACGTGGACTTATTGAAGGAACAGTATTCTTGAGCCTCAAGTCCTCATGCTAAGGGATAGTGCTGGCATTCTGGAAGGTCCAGGTTGATACTATAGCGGTTCTCGGAAGTAAAGGCGCATTGCATCCGTGGCTCCATCTGTCGTTCCCCTGAAAAGGGGAATCCAGGAATACTGGATGCCCGACCATCTCGGGTGTGACAAGGCGTGACCTGAAGCGCTAATACAGTAAGGCGCCAACGTACCCTAGGTCACTTTAGCGGCCATGGTAGTCCACGCGAACAGCTTTCGATTCCGACAGAACTTTAGAGAAACACTGTACGGTCTTGACATGTTCAGCCAACAGCCGTCAGATCTGGAATGAAGAAACCTCACTACGAGACACGGCGGTTCTGAAACTCTGTCACCAATTCCCGGATACGCCCAGCCGTTTTGATGTCAGTCTCACCCAATACGAATCGTCACGCGCCAAGTTCGAATAACTGTTCGGTGACCTCAGTTCCCCATTGCGTTCCTCGTTGCTGCAACGCCAGCCGAAAGCCGAACCTCTCATACAAACGCCTGGCAGCCGTAAGGCCTTCGAAAGTCCAAAGATATACCCGTCTGTAGTGGTTGGCATTGCAACATTCCATGGCCGAAGAAAGTAAGGCCGCACCAAAGCCTTTTCCTCGTATCCTCTCAGATGTAATGAACCATCTAAGATGCGCCCCTTCACTTTCAGCATGTATGCCATCGATTGCAATCGAACCCTCGACCTCACAGCCCCGAAGCGCTATCCACAGTCCGTCACGTTTGGCATCATATCGCTCGCAGAATTCAGAAAGCTCCTTGGCGACTTTGGTCTCGAATGGCAGACCGAATCCCGCGACGGCGCTGTAATAAAGCGCGTGAAGCTCGACTATCTTTCCTATACAGCCTGGTATATAGCCTTTGTGGATTTCTACGTTCATGGCATGCTGAAAACCTCAACCAGTTTGTTGACAGGGTTCCGGACGCACCACCTCTAAAATGCGCCATTTGGTTCGGTCCTGCCAACCATTATAATCTGAGAGATGTATATTTATCATAGGGAAAATCACGGGCGGCCGAAAGTCGGTCTTGACAGATAGAGCGTCGGTTTGTACATTGTTTCTTAGATAAGAACTGTTACCATTTAGACGCGGCCAAAGCAGATGTGCTCAACCTAACTCATATATAGAAAGGGGGTGTACGGGAAATACACGGTCCCAAATTCATGTAGCGCAAGTATAGTAGCTTTTTAGGGAGAAAGTTTTTCCCAACGTACGTTGTCCTGAAATCGATGCGGACTTAACCAACTAAAGAGGGAGAAAAATCATGCACGTGAGCTATACAAAATGGCTGCTCGCTGTAGCGCTAGTCTTGGCTTGGGGTGCAGTCATGACCGGTGTGCTTTCTGCTGAACAAGCGAAAAGACCTACCAGCTACGCACCGGTGGCTTTGACCGAGCCATTTGATGTGGTCATGCATCGCATGAAGGATGGAAAACCGGAGATCATGAAACGGCAAATGGATCTCCTCCAACAAAGGTACGATCTGGGAGACCGACCGGCTTCCGATTGCACCATGAGCCGCGGGAAGAAAATTCAAGAAGGCGTTCGTGCAAAACTTCCAGCGTCTATCACGTGGGATCAACTTAGTTCTCTAACCCCGGATCAAATCCGCGAAAAAGATCTTTGGCCAGCCGGCTTCTATCCCCTCGCTCACCCGAATCATCCAGAAGGAGGAATGCTCTTCCCGAAGTTCCATATCGAGGAGATCAAGAAGCAGGGATTAGGTGATCTTACGCGTTTCGATCTGGACTATGATTTACCTGATCACTTCTTACCGGAATTTCCGCCCGCTATTTATTTGACGACACGTCCTGATCTTGGAGATGTTTCAAAAGGACAAGTGGTTACCATCAACAATTATTTCGAGCTGTTCAATGGGATACTAAACCCTAAGCAGCTTGAAGGCCTGCGTCTCCTCGTAACCCCATTTCCCCAGCAGCAGTTCAATCAGACTGAAGACCGCCGCTCTGAAAAGCCCCACAGGGGAGTCACCTGCTTCGATTGCCATACCAATGGCCACACAAATGCAGCCACTCACCTAGTTGGGGACATTCGACCTCAAGAATTTCGCCACCGGCTGGATACCCCTTCGCTGCGGGGTGTAAACATACAGCGCTTGTTTGGGTCCCAGCGCGCCCTGAAAACCATAGAGGATTTCACTGAGTTTGAACAGCGAGCGGCCTACTTTGACGGGGATCCGGTGATAGCCACGAAGAAAGGGGTCAACATTCTAGAGAGAGGAAGCCAAGTGCATTTCATGGCAGAATTTCAAGCCCTTCTTGACTTTCCCCCAGCCCCTAAGCTTGATATCTATGGTAAGCTAGATCCCTCAAAGGCCACGGCAATTGAGATGAAAGGTGAAGAAGTATTTTTCGGAAAAGCTAAGTGTGTTGTGTGTCATCCATCCCCTTACTATACGGACAACCTCATGCATAACCTCAAGGCCGAGCGATTCTACAAACCGAAAATGATTAATGGACGGATGGCCTCTACAGACGGTCCCATCAAGACCTTCACCCTTCGGGGCATCAAGGATTCTCCTCCATATCTCCACGACGGTCGTCTGCTGACTTTAGAAGACACCGTGGAGTTCTTCAACTTAATACAGGGACTTAAATTAACTGCTGAAGAAAAGAAGGCTCTTGTGGCATTCATGCGAGCCCTCTGATTGTTTTCTCAATTAGGTCGTTAGGGTCCTTGCGAGCGCTCATTCCGACCTCGCAAGGATCAATAGGTAACGAGGCTCAGGCCCTTATAGCCCGCAAAAGTAGATTGATCATCTTTTCCGTGCTCGCGATAGTCGGCTGCTTCTTGGAAAGCATCATGCGGGCGAGGGCTTCGTGCTCAAACGCACCTTGAACAAGATGCAGGTAATAACGAATTTCGAAATCCTTACGGAAATGACCGCTCTTCTGGCCTGCGTCAACCGTGGCTCGTATCAATTCCCAAAATCTCTGGGTGTTCCTATACTCCTGAGACTCATAAAATTTCGGATTCCTATACAATTCCAATATCAGTACGCGGGTCTCCCACTCCCGAATCTGAAAATCTAAGGCCCACCTTCTCAAGAGACACAAGAGCCGTTCATACGGATTGAGAGACCCTGAAAACACATGCTCCAATTCGTCGGCCAGCTCGATGAACCATGTCCCAAGGACGGACAATAGCAACTGCTCTTTACTCCTGAAATATTGATAAATAGACGCCTCTGCAATTCCAGCCCTTCCGGCTATCTCTGAGATGGTGGCTCCGCCATACCCTTTCTTGCCGAACACCTCCGACGCAACTTCAATGATAGCGCGGCGTCTGAGTTCTCCCCGGCTGAGTTCATCGCCGTCTTCGCTGCCCACCGCGCGCTCTCGTTTCCATATCGACGCTTTGACTAATGAACACAGGGCATCGGCCGCTTCGTTAGGATCGTACAGTTCACCGAAAAAAAGCCATCGCAACACTATGCTGTCAATGGCCCCAAAAATCATCTCCAGAACAAGAATGACTTCTGTCCCCGGATCGATCTCCTGGTCTCGTATGCCCTCGCGAATTGCCTCCGCCGCATACGCACTATACTGACGAATCATCTCATAAGCCGGAGACTTGTAAAAGGCAGGCAATGTCCGTAGTTCTCTCAGGAGAATCGACGTGTAGTTCCTGTTGACCGAGAGGTCCCTAAGTTGGTGCCATAGGAGTTTCCTGATCTTGGGCTCCGCTCCCTTCATGCCCTGAAGGTGCTCTGTTATGCCCTCCAACGTCTCTTTGAGGTGTCGCTCTGGTATGCTAACAATAAGATTTTCTTTCGTTTTGAAATATTGAAAGATCGACGCCTCATGCACTCCAGAATCGTGGCTGATGTCGGCAATAGTCGTATCATGAAACCCACGCCCTGCAAAAATACGCTCCGCCGAATCTACGATAAGCTTACGTTTCCTGTCTGCTGAAGGGCTTCTACGTTTACTGGTGGATATCCGTTTGGGCGGGTCTCCGGCCAATCCGGTGCATTCCATGCCTAAACTCCGGAGCAATGATACAATGATTACTATATCTTCAGTTAAAACCCAATATCACTCATATTAAAACGAGTCAAGGAATTTGTTGTCAAGTCGTGAATTCATGGAGTGTGCCTGCACTTTTCACTAATGAATTTAAAATGATAGATTCAGCCTTCCCGCAAATGATGAAAGTGGAGAATCTTCAAAGGCGACCACAAAACATTATCGGCGCTCGGTAATAATACTGTAAAAATAAACAGTAGTAATCTTCTAAATATTTTTTTGTGGGATCATATAAAAGGCCTTGACATGTCTTACATATAAGCTATATTCATGTCAACGATGTTTACAAGTCTCCGCTTGTTTACATGCACAGATCAGAAAAAGGGCAGACAGGTTTCATTTAAGAGCGAAACCGGATCGCTCGGATGCCACCGAGCGGCAATAAAAAACTCAAGCATACGCTGAACCAGCACTCGGTGAGACATTCCAAAGGGATCAACAAGATGTTCAGGCCTCTGCAGCATTGGATGCCATATACTTCAGAGCGCTTGACCTATAGAACTAAGCAGACATACCCCTGGGCAATAACAGGGGGCCGTCAGGAAATCCCTCCAGTCGCGAAGCGTCAACGAACAAAATCCACCTCTCAGGTTGAGTAAGGGGAAAGCAGATGAGATACGGAGAAACAGGGTACAATCTGGAGATTGATCTAGGTAGAGGGAGCGTTGAAAGGGTGGAAACAGATCCACGAGACACTGAGCTTTACCTAGGCGGCCTCGGCACCAACGCGAAGATTCTCTGGGATAGGGTTCCAGCAGACGCTGACCCATTTTCCCCGGATAATATTTTGATCTTTGGCTCAGGTCTTTTGTGTGGAACCCCTGCAACGGGTTGCAATAGAACTATAGTTTCCACGTATTCCCCTCAGACCAAGTTAATGGCTTTCTCCATGATGGGCGGATTCTGGGCGCCGGAGCTGAAGTATGCCGGTTATGACAAGGTGATTTTGCGCGGCAAGTCTCCCAATCTCGTCTATATCTGGATCAATAACGACAAGGTAGAAATTCGCGATGCTTCTCACTTGAAAGGAAAAGGCGCAGTAGAGACCCTTGACCTTATCAGAGACGAATTGAAGGAACCAAGGGCTCAGGTTGCCGCCATCGGCCTTGCTGGTGAAAATCGCGTCTACTATGCCTCTATAGAACAAGGCCGCTCCAGCGCAAGTCGCGGCGGTCTTGGCGCCGTGATGGGCGACAAAGGCGTCAAAGCTATTGCTGTCCGAGGCACCAAAGACGTTAATGTCGCTCGTCCTTTGGAATTCTTCCAGCTCTGCAAAGAGGTACTAGAATACATAAAGTTCCGAAATGAAAACCCTGTTTCCGGCGTAATGCCGATTTTGGCAGGCCTCGGCTCGCCCCAGGAAATGAAGGTGCACGACGAAAAGTGGCATACCGAAAATTTCGTATGGGGCAATGCTCGCGTCCGCCGGAAGGACTTCTGGAATCAGGAAATAGCCCAAGCGTGGGCAGAGTCATTAGAAAGTATGCGAACGCGCTTGATCAGTTGCTACAACTGCCCCATGGAATGCGGGGCCACTATTACCCCGCCGGGCCTCCCGACCTACATGATGAAATGCTTCTCCAAGCTTACATACACCATGGCCGCCTTCTCCGACTTAGACTTCGGGATGCATATAGCACAGCGGGCCACTGAATACGGCGTGGACGGATTCTCTACTCCTCAGGTAATGGCCTTCGCCCTCGAGCTCTTAGAAAATGGAATACTGACAGACGCCGATTTCCCCGGCATGCCGGCCGACAACGAAGGAAGATTCTACTGGTTGCTCGACAGAATAGTCCGACGCGAGGGGATTGGAGATATCTTGGCCAATGGAACCTATTGGGCCGCAAAAGCTATTGGGAAAGGGGCAGAGGCATACGCCCACAATACCATCAAAAAACACGAACAGCTACCACTTAAGCTGTCTATGCTCAACCCCATTTATTTCCTGATGTATTGCACGGGTGAAAAAATCAATATCACTCAGATCGAAGGACAGTTCCCACAAGCGCCATTCCCCACGAGAGAAGAGCGCGAGGCATTCGTAAAGGATTGGTTCCAGGTACCAGACGAAAAGTTCAAGCAATACTTTCTCGACTGGGAGTTGAGGGGTGAAAAGTCGATACCGTTTTACCCGACGGTCGAAATGTGCTGCGACATCGTCGATTGGCAGGAAATGATGCACTACATTGACGACGCCCTTGGTATGTGCGCCGGGCTCTCGTCGTTCCCCCTGAAGCCCCCTTATCACATTCACAATTACCCGAAATTCATCTCAGCCGGGGCCGGGATCGAGATGGACGAACAAAAGCTTAAGAAGGCGGCTAAAAGATACCGCACACTTATCAGGGCCATCAACGTTAGGAGAGGTCTAAGGCGTAAAGACGACAGACCCCCTGACGATCACTGGAAGAAGAGATTTCCCGACCTGGAAAAAAAGCTCCTTGACACATACTACGAATTCAAAGGCTGGAATCAGGACGCTATCCCCACTAAGGAGTGTTTGCACGATCTTGGTTTGGACTATGTGATCAAAGACTTTCAAAATAGAGGCATCTATAAAGACAACGGGAATGGTGCCCCCCAAGAGACTTCCTCAGAACCAGAAAAGAAATAAACTGAAGAGGCGGTAGCCGTCATGGGTGAGAAAAAAAAGAAGATCGTAAAAAACATAAAAATCGACGTGGACAAGTGCAACGGTTGTCGGGCATGTGAAATGATCTGCTCAGCATTTCATGCCTCGCCGAAATACAGCAGCAATAATCCTGCGAGGTCTCGTATCAGACTTGTCCGAGACCCTATAAGAGACATCTACTTGCCGGTCTATGCAGGCGAATATGCCCCGGCTGAGTGCATGGGACGCGACAAGTATGTCATCAACGGAAAAGAATACGGTGAATGCGACTTCTGCAGGGCATCATGTCCATCAAGGGACGCCTTCAAAGAACCGGATTCAGGACTCCCCCTGAAATGCGACATGTGCGAAGACGATCCCCCGCAGGAAAAGCCCCTTTGTGTCCAGTGGTGTTTGAATAACGCCCTCACCTATGAAGAACGCGAAGAAGAAGTGGAAGAGGAAGAAAAACCCGAGGATGCTGAAATAGGGTTGGAAGCCCTGATCGACAAATACGGGTTAGAGAAAGTCATGGATACTGTAGCCCGCATTTCTCTCGCCAAGAAGGGCTCTTAATATTTGACGGCCTCGCAGGGCGAGCCTCAGATTCCTGACCCGTCTCTGAGGTTTCGTAGGGTTACCGAAACATTACGAGTAAAGGATCGATAAAGATCGTGGAAACTGTAACCCCATACAAAGAAATCATTGAGGTAATCAAGGCAAGCGGCGGGGATAACTTCAAAAGGTGCTTCCAATGCGGCTTGTGCGATACGGTGTGCCCATGGAACAGGGTGACCCAATTCAGCATGCGCAAAATCGTCCGCGAAGCCACCTTCGGCCTCACCGAGATTGAGAGCGAAGACATCTGGCGTTGCACGACCTGCGGACGATGCCCTCAACAGTGCCCCAGGGACGTCAGACAAATCGAGTCCGGGTTGGCCCTGCGTCGAATTGCCAACGAATACGGCGTGTTCCCCGGGCCGGTCAAACCCGTCCGAACGGTAAACGCAGGACTCGTAGGGCAGGGAAACCCCTTTGGCGAGGATCGCGAAAAGAGGGCGGCCTGGTCTCAGGGAATATCTGTGCCGGTATTCTCAGAAGGTATGGACATCCTCTATTTCCCCGGCTGTTATCTTTGCTACGATCCGCGAATGAAGAGGGTTGCCCGCGCTACCGTAGCTATATTAAATGCAGCCGGCGTGGATTATGGCATCTTAGGAGCCAAGGAGAATTGCTGCGGAGAGAGCATCCGGAAGACAGGGGACGAGGAATTATTCAAGCGGCTTGCAATAGACAACATTAAGACGTTCATCGAAAACGGTGTAAAGAAGATCCTCGTATCTTCTCCCCACTGTTATCACACCTTTAAAAATGAATATCCTGACTTTCGCGTCAATTTCGAGGTCATTCACATCTCCCAATACCTGTTCCAACTGCTGGACGAGGGGAGATTGCAGCTAAAGAAGGAATACCCGAAAAAGGTCACTTATCATGATCCGTGCTACCTGGGCAGGCACAACGGGGTGTTCGACGAACCTCGAGGAATCTTGGCTAAGGTAAGTGGTCTTGAATTTCAAGAGCTGCTTGAATGTCGCTCCGACAGTCTCTGCTGCGGCGGTGGAGGCGGAAGGGTGTGGATGGAAACCCAGAAAGGAGAGCGATTCAGCGACCTGAGGATCGAGCAGGCCGTGGGAATCGGCGCCGATGTGCTCGCTACCTCATGCCCGTACTGCATTACAATGCTTGAAGACAGTAGAGTCACCACTGGTATGGCAGAACGGATAGAGGTGAAAGACATCACGGAAATCATCCAGGAGTTGATTTAGTCTCGCAGGTGGGCTGTCAAGACGCTCGCTCATAACGCCAGGAGGACATGCACTATGAACATTAACCCCGACTTGGTCGCTCCTTGCGGGCTTTATTGCGGAGTCTGTGCCATCTATATCGCGCACCGAAACAACAACGAGAAGTTCAAAGAGCGTTTGGTTAGATTATACCAAGGGGCCATATCCGATAAGGGGACCCTGCCCAATAGTCAGACCCTTACCATCGAGGACATAAAATGCAAGGGATGCTTGTCCGACGAGCAATTCATGCACTGTCGGCAGTGCGAAATCAGAGCCTGCACCATGGACAAGGGATACGAGGGATGCCATCAGTGCGCAGAATTCCCGTGTCAGTATATCGAGAACTTTCCAATGGCCGTCGGCAAAAAGGTCATTCTGCGCGCGACCCCGTACTGGCGTGAGGTCGGCACAAAAAAATGGATTGAAGACGAAGAGGCGCGCTACGTGTGTCCGGAATGCGGCAACAAGGTCTTCCGCGGCGCAATGACGTGCAATCGATGTAAGACAAAATTGGACTTGGATTAGTTCTCGTGGGGATAGCCCCGGCCGGCTAATCCTAGAAGCTCTGATCTCTTGACCAATACAGGTCTTAATGACCGTGACATGCCCCGCTGAGCAAGCGGGCCGGTAAGGACATAGAACAGTGGAAAAATTACAGGTTGGTGAACAGATGCGTAGGAGTTTCCCAGACATCAATTTTGGAGACGTGATGGTTGTTGGTGGTGGAATAAGCGGTATTCAAGCCTCTCTTGACCTTGCCACGGCGGGATTCAAAGTGTACCTGGTTGAGAAAGGACCAAGCATCGGCGGTCACATGGCGCAGCTAGACAAGACCTTTCCAACCAATGACTGCTCTATGTGAATTCTCGCGCCCAAGCTGGTCGAGGTCGGCCGGCATCCAAATATAGAGGTCCTCACCTATACTGAAGTCGATCGAGTCGAAGGTGAGGCTGGAGATTTCACGGTAACTGTGACAAAGAAGCCGAGGTACATTCTTGAAGACAAATGTACAGGGTGTACAACGTGTGTCGAGTACTGCCCTGCCCAGTACCCAGACACATACAATCAAGAAATATCCAAGAACAAGGCCGTGCACATTTACTTCGCTCAGGCAATTCCTCTCATAACCTACATCGACGAAAGCTGCCTTTACCTCAAAGAGAAGAAATGTCGCATCTGCGAGGGGGTGTGTCAGAACAAGGCAATAGATCTGAATCAAACCCCGGAGCAAAAAGAAATACGAGTAGGCGCTGTTATCCTCTCCACTGGTATGGAGCCCTTCGATCCCTCAGTGAAAAGAGAGTATCACTACGGAGATTTTGCCAACATAGTGACCAGTATGGATTACGAGAGGCTCTTATCCTCCACGGGGCCGTATCAAGGTGAGATACTCAGAGCCTCAGACAAGGAACATCCTCACAAAATAGCCTGGATCCAGTGCATTGGCTCCAGAAGGGTTACCCAAGGCGACAACAGCTATTGTTCAGCGGTGTGCTGCACCTATACCCAAAAACAGGTTATCTTGACAAAGGAACATTACGCAGATGCCGATTGTACAGTGTTCCACAATGACATAAGATCTTATGGAAAAGATTTTGAACGCTATTACGACAGAGCTGCGAATCTCCCAAACGTTCGTTTCATTAGAAGCTACGTTTCTATCGTGAGAGAGGACCCCGAAACCAAGAATGTCGTTATTCGGTACGCTACCAACGAAGAAGGGGTGAAAGAAGAAGAGTTCGAACTTGTGGTGTTGTCTATCGGACTCAACCCTCCCACCGATGCCCAAACCCTGGCCTCAAAATTCGGCATACAGCTAAACGATCGTCGCTTCTGCCAAACGAGTCCTGTTAATCCCATGGCCACTAATAGAAAAGGAATCTTCGTCACAGGAGCGTTCCAGGGACCTGTGGACATTCCAGAGTCGGTGTTCAGCGCCAGCGGCGCAGGGTCCCAAGTCGGCGAACTCTTGAACCACAGACGAGGCGACCTCTCCCAAGAGCGAATATATCCGCCTGAAAGGGATGTCTCCAAAGAGGAACCAAAGATAGGTGTCTTCATATGTCATTGCGGCGCCAACATAGGAAGGATTGTAAATGTTCCCGAGGTAGTCGAGTACTGCAAGACCTTGCCCAATGTCGTACACGCGCAAGAACAGCTCTTTTCTTGTGCCACAAACTCAGCCAAACAAATAACCGATGTGACGAGAGACATGGGGCTCAATCGAGTAATTGTTGCGGCGTGTAGCCCGAGAACCCTCGAACCCCTCTTCCGAGACACCGTCCGTGAGGCAGGCATCAATCAATATTATTTTGAGATGGCAAACATTCGGGAGCACAACTCGTGGGTCCACGCTAAGCAGAAAGACGAAGCCACGCAAAAGGCCAAGGATATCATCAGGATGTCGGCGGCGCGTGCCAGGCGGCTGGCCCCACTGCAAGAAATAGATCTTGGGGTGAACAAGGCCGCGCTGGTGCTCGGCGGAGGCGTGGCCGGTATGAATTGCGCCCTATCCATCGCCAACCAAGGCCATGATGTTCACCTGGTGGAGAAGGCCTCCAAGCTTGGCGGCTCGGCTCGCAACATCCACTCCACTCTCTACGGACTGGATATTCAGGAATACCTGCGCGACCTCATAGCCAAGGTGTACAAACATCCACTCATCCATGTTTACCATGACGCCACCATTACGGAGGCTGCAGGCTATGTGGGTAACTTCGTGACTGCGGTACGATCCGACAAAGGCCTAACCCAAATAAAGCATGGCGCGGCCGTAATAGCCATCGGTGCCGATCTTTACAAGCCCACAGAGTATCTATATGGGGAAGACCAAAGGGTCCTGACCCAATTAGAATTAGAGGAACGCATTGCACATAAGGACGAGAACATAACCAATGCCGCCAGTCTCGTCATGATCCAATGCGTGGGCTGCAGAAATGAGGAGAGAAATTACTGCAGCCGTGTGTGTTGCAGTGTGTCGGTAAAGCACGCATTGAAGCTCAAAGAACTAAATCCCGACATGGATATATACGTCCTCTTCCGTGACATGCGGACCTATGGGTTCAATGAGGATTTCTATCGGGAAGCCTCGAGCCAAGACATCAAATTTATCCGATACGAACCCGAGCAAAAACCTGAGGTTGAACAGGGCGAGGCCGAAGATGGTCGGCCGGTCCTCAAAGTGACTGTGACGGATTTTGTACTAGGGAAAAAACTAGTCCTCGATGCAGATGTCATTTCCCTGGCGGCTGCAGTCGTGCCCTCGGCATCGACAAACGAAGTCGCTGCATTGTTCAAGGTCACATTGAATCCGGACGGCTTTTTCAAAGAGGCCCACGTAAAACTAAGGCCAGTGGACTTTGCCACCGACGGCGTCTATGTATGCGGGATGGCACATTATCCCAAATTCTTACCAGAAACCATAAACCAGTCCTTTGGAGCGGCTGGTCGAGTACTAACGCTGCTGTCCCGGGACGTTGTCGTCGCGTCCGGAGCCGTGTGCGACGTGGACGAGAGTAGATGCGTGTCCTGCGGCGCGTGCATCACCGCCTGTACCTACGGCGCCATCGATTTCTTTGAAACAGCTATGGGGAGAAAGGCGAGGGTGAACCCCGTACTGTGCAAAGGAGACGGCGTCTGCAACGCCAAATGTCCGACCAATGCTATCCAATTGAAGCATTTTACCGATGAAGAGATATTAAGCGAAATAGATGCAGTGTTTCCTGAAGAAGAAGTCGATCAGGCGATGGACATCGCAGTGGGATACGTATAGGACAAAACTAATGGATTAATGCGGGATTACCGCGTGCGAGGTGCGAACAAATGAGTACTGTGCGTGAATTCAGACCCAAGGTCTTGGGATTCGTGTGCCATTGGTGAGTGTACGGCGCCGCTGATTTGGCTGGAGTTTCCAGACTACAATATACGACAGAAATGAGACTTATTAGAGTCATGTGTTCAGGACGTGTGGACCTGAGTTTCGTCATCAGGGCCTTCTCGAAAGGCGCCGACGGTGTGTTTATAGGTGGATGCCGCCTGAATGAATGCAACTACGTCACCCACGGGAATTACGACGCCCTTGGAATGGTCCTCTTGGGGCAGCGACTCCTGAAACACATAGGACTAAACCCCGACAGATTACGGATTGAGTTTATGTCCGGCGCGGAGGCCAACGTCTTCGTAGAAACAGTCAATCGTTTCGTTTCCAGGGTGAAAGAGCTTGGGCCTCTGGGTCGAGGAGAGGGGTTGGAACACAAGGAACTGAAGTTCAGACTGGAGGCGGTCAGCCGACTCGTCCCATACATAAGGCTGGTGGAAAGAGAACGGATGAGAATACCGGTCAAGTCTGAACCAGCATACCGCAAGTTCTTCGCCAGTGAAGAAATGGACCGTCTGTTCGAGGAAACCATCTCCGATAAGTTGGCCACTACCCAAATCATGATTCTTCTCCAGGAAAAACCGCTTCCTACGGTAGATGTGGCCAAGAGATTGGGGCTGACGCCGTCCGAGGTATCTAGACACCTGACCGCGTCGTCGCGACAAGGTTTGGTTCGCTACGATTCAAGCCGAAAATGCTATGCCTTGGCCTGATCGCAGGAAGACGGCCGTAGGCGGTACGAAAGACAGAGGTGAGGACTAGAGGGAATGGAAAAAGATAGAGTGGATCAGATCATTGATGAACATAACGCTGATCCGAGTCATCTCATTCAAGTGCTGCTCGATATTCAGGTTGAGAACAAATGGCTCCCCAGGGAGGCGTTGGAACGTGTCGCAGAGCGGCTTGAGGTCCCTATGACCAGGATACAGCATATCGCTACTTTCTACAAAGCCTTCAGCTTGGTCCCAAAAGGACAACACCAAATTCACGTTTGTATGGGTACGGCCTGCCACGTTCGCGGGGCGTCCCGTGTACTCGACAAGGTACAAGACCTCACCGGCATAAGACCGGGAGAGACAGATATGGATCTAAAGTTCTCGCTCGAGACCGTAAACTGCCTCGGATGCTGCGCCCTGGGCCCAGTGGTGGAAATCGACGGAAAGGCCCATGGGAAAATGGCCCCAGCTCAAACCGCTGAAGTCTTAAAAAACTATGACTAAGGAACTGCCATGCCGCGGATAAATTCCCCCGCTGAATTAGAAGCATTCAGGAATAACCTCGTCTCGCAGAGGGATCCGAACAAGACATGTATAACTCTCTGCTCCGGCTCTGCATGCCATGCTTCAGGCAGTCGGGAAGTGGCTGCCCGCTTTCAAGAGGAAATCCAACAACAAGGGCTGGCCGGACAGGTGGAATTCCGACGAACAGGCTGCCACGGTTTCTGCGAAAGAGGGCCCATCGTCGTTATTCATCCCGATGAAATATGCTATTTCCAGATAAAGCCGGAAGATGTCCCTGAAATCCTTTCGGAAACAATCAAAGAGAAAAAGATCATTGATCGTCTGCTCTACGAAGATCCCGCAACCAATGAGAAAATAATCCGTGAATCTGAGATCCCGTTCTACAAGCACCAGGGCCGCATAGTCTTCGGATCCAACGGCAGCATCGATCCAAAGAATATCGATGACTACATCGCAATCGGCGGTTATTCCGCGCTTGCAAGAGCGCTCTTAGGCATGAGTCCAGAACAGGTTCTGGGAGAAGTCAAAAAAGCCAACCTCAGAGGAAGGGGCGGCGGAGGCTTCCCGGCAGGAGTAAAGTGGGAAGGATCACGTAATGCGCCCGGCGACATCAAATACGTTATAGTCAACGCAGACGAAGGCGACCCAGGCGCATATATGGACAGGAGCCTCCTCGAAGGCAATCCCCACTCTGTGCTAGAAGGACTAACTATTGGCGCCTACGCCGTTGGCGCCCACGAAGGCTACATCTACGTGCGGCAGGAATATCCATTGGCCGTGGAAAACGTGAATGTCGCTATTCGACAGGCAGAAGAATACGGCTTCCTGGGACATAACATCCTGGGATCCGGATTCGATTTCGTGGTTAAGGTCCACAGAGGCGCAGGCGCCTTCGTCTGCGGTGAATCGACAGCCTTGATGACTGCATTGGAGGGAAGGGCAGGGGAGCCCAGACCCAAGTATATCCGCTCGAACGTCGTGGGGCTCTGGGGTCGGCCAAGCGTCCTGAACAATGTCGAAACCTGGGCTAATGTCCCCTTGATTATCAACAACGGCGCAGACTGGTTTACTCAGTTCGGTACCGACGGCAGCAAAGGCACAAAAATATTTTCCCTCGTCGGAAAAATCACCAACACCGGCCTCGTGGAAGTACCGATGGGGACGCCTCTGAAAGACATCATTTTCAAAATTGGCGGCGGTATCCCAAACGGCAAAAAGTTCAAAGCAGTCCAAACCGGCGGCCCGTCCGGCGGATGTCTTCCCGATGAACTCCTCGACCTGCCTGTCGGTTTTGATGAACTCACCCAGGCAGGGTCCATGATGGGCTCCGGCGGGATGATCATAATGGACGAAGACACCTGCATGGTAGATGTCGCACGATACTTCCTCGAATTCCTTACCGATGAATCATGCGGCAAATGTGTGCCGTGCCGTGAAGGCATGAGACAAATGCTAAAGCTCCTCACCAATATCACTAAAGGCAAAGGAAAAGATGGAGATATAGAGCTCCTGGAGCAGCTTGCTGAGACCTTAGTCGAAGCCTCCCTTTGCGCACTGGGCAGAAGCGCTCCCAATCCCTTTCTCAGCACGCTAAAATACTTCAGAGACGAGTATGAAGCACACATAAAAGAAAAGCGCTGCCCCGCACTCTCATGTAAGGAACTTATCGCCTTCTACATAGACCCTGAAAAATGCAAGGCCTGCACGGTCTGCGCTCGAAAATGCCCCTCAGAAGCCATCATAGGCGGCAAAAACCTAATTCACATCATCGATCAAGAAAAATGTACCAAGTGCGGCACCTGTTTCGAAGTATGTCCACCACGTTATCGAGCAGTAAGAAAGATCTCAGGCGAACCTGTTCCGCCCCCTATACCCGAAGAAGCTAGAACAATCGTTAAAGAGAGAAAACAAAAATGAGCGAGATTTCGTTAACCATAGATGGAAGAGGAGTCAAAGCAACAAAGGAGATGACTCTACTCGAGGCCGCTCGAAGCGCCGGAATAAACATACCAACTTTGTGCTACCATGAAAAACTGGAGCCATTCGGCGGGTGCAGACTCTGTGTCGTGGAAGTGGAAAGTCGCGGCCGATCGAAAATAGTCGTGTCCTGCGTGTATCCTGTCGAGCCAGGCATTAGCGTACGAACCCGGTCAGAGAAGATAGACAGAATCCGAAAGATGATCCTGGAACTCCTCCTTGCCCATGCGCCCGATTCCTTCGTATTGCAAGACCTCGCCAGGGAATACAAAGCAGACAGGAATCGTTTCGAAAAAGAACCATCCTTTTGCATTCATTGCGGCCTCTGCGTCAGATACTGCGCAGAAGTCAAAAAGAAAAACGCAGTAGGATTTATCGATAGAGGAATTAGAAAAGAAATCAGCTTCATCCCCAAAATAGCCGCCGCTGAGTGCTGGAACTGCAAAGAATGCTTCCCCCTCTGCCCCACAGAAGCGCTCCAGGCCGCATACGTCTTGGTGCAAGGGCTTACCACTGAGCCGGCTGCGCTCCTGCGAGCAGTCGAATAATACATCGGCTATCAAAAGCATAGTATCTCTAAAGTTCTTTCGAAATGAAGCGCCCTCTTTGCGAGGTCTGTCACGACCAGTCACATTGATGATGGTGGCGGTTTACGAAATTAGCACCTCAGTTCATGCCTCGTGGCCGACACGATCGGGCATCTATAGCCGTTGTCGTAAGTAATCACGAATTGCCATGCTTCACTTTTCCCTCCACCGTGAGTACGCCTACGAAATCCCTATGCTGCTTTGTTGCGTTGCTTTCGGAAAAAACTTTGTATCACCACGTAAAATACAGGCGCATACAAAGTGACCAGAAATGTGGCCGTGACCACGCCTCCAACCACGCCCGTCCCAATGGCCCTTTGCGCTCCTGCTCCTGCTCCATAGGCAAGGGCAAGGGGCAACACTCCAAACCCTAACGCCACTGACGTCATTACAATTGGACGCAATCGAATCCGGGCCCCTTCAAGCGTGGCCTCGATCAGGCCCTTCCCCTGGGCTACTTGAGCCATGGCAAACTGAATAATGAGAATAGCATTCTTTGTCGTCAATCCCAGCGTCGTCAGAAGGCCGATCTGAAAATACACATCATTGGGAAGCCCTCGAAATGTAGTGGCGCTTACGCCGCC
>Ga0172370_10000694_pt1 | contig 52788 bp, 49 predicted proteins | sample LakKiv5m_FD_114538 | JGI IMG/M metagenome (GOLD analysis project Ga0172370, IMG submission 114538) | Freshwater microbial communities from Kabuno Bay, South-Kivu, Congo - kab_022012_11.5m | ecosystem: Environmental > Aquatic > Freshwater > Lake | place: Democratic Republic of the Congo...
AGGTCCCGGAAATCCGGCACGGTCAATGTCCGCACGAGTTGCTGGCCGATGTCCACGTTTTCTAGCGAAACACTTCGCTCCATGGCGATCTGCAGGCCTTGGGCCGGCGGATAAAGTTTTACGCCGATGACCATGATGAGCGCGGCAATGATCCCGGTCACAACAAAGACCGCGATCATCCAGCCGATGATCTTTCCTAAGCGTTTCATGTCCGACATCTTGGCCACGGTCGCGGAAATGGAAAAAAAGATGAGCGGCACGACGATCGTAAAGAGCAAATTAAGGAAAATATCGCCTAAGGGTTTAAGAACGACCGAGCGCTCTTTGAGGGCTAGGCCGACCAGAGAACCGAAAATGATCGCGCTAAAAAGAATAATGGAAAAACGATAGGATTTGAGAAAAGAATTTTTGGAATGTGTCATTAAACGGCTGTTTTCTTTATCTTTGCCATAAGGATCATCGTAAGGCTGAGAGCGGCTTTAAAAAATTTGCTGCTAACAATATTGATTAATGACCTGGATGAGCTTTTTGGTGCTGACAGGTTTTGCGATAAAAGGATGCCCGCCGATCACATGGCCCCCTTCGTTGATCTCTTCGTTACGCACAACTCCGGTTAAGAAAATAATCGGGGTATTCTCAAGCGCTTTGATCTCTTTGATACTGTTGGCAACGTCCCCGCCCTCGGTATCCGGCATCACAATGTCTAAAAAGATAAGGCTGGGGTTAAACTCCAGCGCGGCCTTGACCGCGTTAAGCCCGCTGTTCTCTATTTTTACCTCAAAATCTCCCGCGTCTTCCAGATTAGATTTTACGAGAGAGGTAAAAGATTTTTCGTCATCGATAATAAGGATCCGTTTTTTTGCCATAATTTATTATACTTAAAAATAAAAATATTTGTTTTTTATTTGTACTGCCTCTTGCGCCATGCCGGAAGTAGAAACGGCGTTTCTTTTTTATACGCAAGATAAGCGTCCTTGAACCGTTCCTCAAGTTCCGGTTCCTCAATGAATTTTATTTCACAGATCAAAAGCAAGGCAATTATGCCGGCGGCCAGAAAGGCGCCGGGCTGATTAAATAAAAATGACCATCCCAGCAGATAAATGAAAAATCCCAGTATCATAGGGTTGCGCACATAGCGGTAAGGCCCGTTCTGAAGGAAATTTTTTGTCGGAACGGCTGGCACGGGTGTCCCCTTACCATAGATCAGCTGCCAAAGCACGGCGGCGCTTACCCACGGGATCCCGACGATAAAACAGATGATCGCTACAACCTTTGAAAAGGTTTTGGGGAAAATAAAACCGTGGTCGGCAAGAATGCCGACAGCAAAAATAAACGCCGGAATACCGATAAGAAAAAGCGTTACACCAAAGACCATCGCGATCACGCGGATCACGACCGCGTGATCTTTCTGGCCCTGCGCGGCCAGCCAATCGACCAATCGTTTGCGAAATTCCATATCATTCCTCCTTTGAACATGTTTGGGTTGCGATCAAATGAACGTTCAGGCCAAAAAAATTTTCAACGATGACATCGCCGGCAGAAACAGGCTGACGGACAACGATCTTTTTTATTTCTGCCATGGCCCCAAAGATCTTTGATCTTGGGATCGGCCTATCGGTCCGGACAGAAAGCATCTTGAGCGAAAGCCCTTGCGTCAATACCGATGAGGTAAAAGAACGCATCGGGTTCTCTATCTCAGAACGCGCGTAAATGGCCCCTTTAGGACATTTGTTGCCGCTTATTTCCGTGACTTTTCCATCGGAAATAGCGACCGACAAACGGCATCCTTTGGGACATTCAATACAGGTAAATTGTTTGATCATATGCCACCGTTTAGATATTGTGCGGCCAGTTTCCCTGCGATCTCGCTATCGCGAGAAACAGAATCTGCCAGGTCGTAGACTTTAAAGGAATTCCCGCAGACAAATAAACCGGGAACTGATGTTGTGTTAAGCGCATCTGATACAGGGCAATTTGTTTTTTTGTCGATGGGCACACCAGCCATTTCGATCAATTCATTTTCCGGGATCAGTCCGACGGAAATCAAAACTGTATCACACTCAAGCGTAAACTCTGAGCCAGCGATCGTATTAAACTGATCATCAACTTTGACAATGTCCACCTTCTCGACACGATCTTTGCCGTAAATACGCGTAATTTTATGATTGAAGTAAAGAGGAATGTTAAAGTCTTCGAGGCATTGCACGACGTTACGGATAAGGCCCCGGCTTTCTTTTTGGATCTCAATGACCGCTTTGACTTCGGCTCCTTCCAGCGTAAAACGACGCGCCATGATGAGCCCGATATCCCCTGAGCCGACGATAACAACTTTTTTTCCAGGAAGAAGCCCTTCGATGTTGATGAGCTTTTGCGCCAGCCCTGCAGAAAAGATACCCGCAGGCCGCGCGCCAGGAATATGGGTCATCTCTCGAGTCTTCTCACGGCAGCCCGTTGCCATGATGAGCGCTTTGGCCTGAATTTGTTCCAGGGCGCCTGGCTTTAAAATTGTAAGGATTTTGTTTTTCGTCAATTTGACAACAAACGAACGCAAGCTGATCTCAATTTCTGGGATGTTCATAATTTCTTTGATGACTTTGTCAGCGTATTCAGGGCCAGTTAAGATTTTTTTAAAATATTCTAATCCGAATCCGGTATGAATACATTGATTAAGAATGCCGCCTAAACGCTGATCTCGTTCAATCAAGAGGATATCTTTCACGCCGTGCCGGTGCGCGGAAATGGCCGCGGCCATGCCAGCCGGCCCGCCGCCTACGATAACAAGATCGCGCTTAATCATGGGTTCTCTCCCCTCGTGCGATTTCAGACCCAGCCCCTTTTTTTGATACTTCGGTTAATTTTTTATGCAAGGCCGCTGACAATATTTTCATGATACGCGTTGTGCAAAATCCACCGTGACAACGGCCTGCTTGGGCACGCGTTCTAAATTTTATACCATCAAGCGTCTTGGCGCCCCGGGCAATGGCATCATTGATCTCTTTGGCAGAAACCATTTCGCATCGGCATACAATATCGCCATAGGACGCGTCTTCTTTAATGAATTTTTTTGTCTTGGACAATGGTGTTTCAAACAAATGAACGGTTCGTTTCCGATGTGAATAAAATGTGCGTTTCTTTATAAATTTAAGGCCGTGGGTTTTCAAAAGATCACAAACCAAAAGCGCAATAGCCGGTGCCGCGGTTAGCCCGGGCGATTGTATCCCAGCGACATTGATAAAGCCCGGCACGCGGTCTTCATGGCGGATAATAAAATCATCCCCTGCCACAGGCCGCAAGCCTGCAAAATAGGCAATAATATCGTTCTCGTTGATCGTTGGGATCATGCGCTGAACGCCTTCAATGACCTTTTTTAGCCCATCGGCAGATGTGGATAAGTCTTCTTTGTCTTGGGTTTCCTGCGCCGTGGGCCCGATCATCGGATTCCCGTCGGCTGTTTTTATAATTAAAACGCCTTTGGATATCTTTGACGGAAGCGGAAACAGTAAATGCTGCGCCAGATGTTCTCTTTTTTTGTCTAAAATGAACTCCTCGCCCTTGCGCGGCTGGATTTTAAAGTCACGAATTCCAAGCATTCTTGCAATATCGTCGGCAAAAAGGCCGGCCGCGTTGACGACATAGCGCGCTTTGAACGCAGAGCGTGAGGTTGTAATTTCAAAGAATGAATTTTTTGGATCAACAGGGTCTCTGCCCTGCACGATTTGCGTGACTTTATTTTGTGTGTAAATTTCAACACCGTTTTTTAAGGCATTTTCTGCCATGTCGTAAACTAAACGATATGGGCTGATGATCCCTGCACTTGGCGCATAAAGCGCCGCGATCGCATCATGCGAAAGATTGGGTTCGTGTTTGCGAAGCCATGGCCGGTGAACGATTTTTAACCCTGGGACGCCAAGTTTGCGGCCTTCTTCTTTTAAGCTGACCAGGCGTGGCAGATCTTCGTCGCTAAATGCAACGACGAGCTCGCCGACTTCTTTAAAGTCAACGCCAAGTTCTTTAGCGATCTGACGGATGAGCTTATTACCTTGAACACAGAGCTTGCCTTTTAGCGACTGAGGAGGATTTTGAGTGCCGGGATGGATAATACCGCTATTTGATTTCGAAACACCAAAGGCCAGTTCTTCTTCTTTTTCAAGAACGGCAACTTTGAGCTGGTAACGTGATAATTCACGCGCAATAGCGGTTCCAGAGACTCCCGCACCGATAATGATAACGTCGTAGACCATATTAATTTGAGGACAGTGTTCGGTTAACAGCCTTTAACCAGCCTTGATAAAGTTCTCTTGCCATACGGACAGGCATGCGCGGGCGAAAGGCTCGATCTTGTTTCCAATATCTTTTTATTTCGTCGGTGTTCTTCCAATATTTAACCGCAAGCCCGGCCAAATAGGCCGCGCCTAAGGATGTTGTTTCGATCACCTTTGGCCGGACAACATTTATCCCAAGGATATTTGATTGGAATTGACACAAGAGGTCGTTCTTAACGGCTCCACCGTCTATTCTAAGATCCTTGATCTTTAATTTGGAATCTTTTTGCATGGCAATAACGACATCTTTTGTTTGATAGCATATGGCTTCAATGGCCGCGCGCACAAAATGACAGCTTGTTGTGCCGCGCGTGAGTCCTTGGATGCTCCCGCGGGCGTCTTGGTCCCAATACGGGGCTCCTAATCCGGCAAGTGCCGGGACAAAATAAACACCGCCGTTATCCTTGATCGATGTTGCCATATTTTGTGATTCTGAAGCGCTTTTTAGGATCTTTAGGCCATCGCGTAACCATTGGATCGCTGCCCCTGCGATAAAGACCGACCCTTCTAAAACATAAGCATGTTTTCCATTGCGATCGCAGCCAAGCGTTGTGATCAGGCCGTGTTTGGATGAAACGCGTTTTTTTCCGGTGTTAAGCAATAAGAAACAACCCGTTCCGTATGTATTCTTGATCATTCCAGGTTCAAAACATGTTTGTCCAAAAAGGGCTGCCTGCTGATCGCCAGCGATACCTGCTATGGGGATCCCTTGCGGCAAGCGGCCATGTTTTACTGTTTTCCCAAAAGATCCCGATGATGGTTGGACATTGGGCAGGATACTTCTTGGAATATGGAGTTTTGTGAGGATTTCTTCATCCCATTGTAAACGGTCAATATTAAAAAGCATGGTGCGCGAGGCATTGGTATGATCTGTGGCATGAACAGCCCCGCCCGTGAGCTTCCAAAGGATCCAGGTGTCTGTTGTGCCGAAAAGAAGCCGCCCTTCCTTTGCTTTTTTTTGAGCACTGGCGACGTTATCAAGGATCCACTCAATTTTTGTTGCGGAAAAATAGGCATCAATGGGAAGCCCTGTTTTTTTCTTGAAGAAGGCAAGTGCGCCTTTTTCTTTTTTCAGCGCATCACATCGGGCAGATGTCCGTCGACACTGCCAGACAATTGCATTATAAATTGGCTTGCCCGTTATTTTATCCCAGGCAACCGTTGTTTCTCGTTGATTTGTAATGCCGATCGCGGCAATTTTTGCTCTAGGGATTCGCTTGAGCACCTTTTGAATACAATGATAGACGCTTATCCAGATCTCTTCAGGGTCATGTTCAACCCAGCCAGGGCACGGAAAATGCTGAGGAAATTCTTCATAGGCGCTTGAGATGATCTTGCCTGACTTGTCATAAATAACAGCCCTGCTTCCGGTTGTTCCTTGATCAATTGCCAGGATATATTTCATTGTATTCATATTAACCGAGTCTTTTTTCAAGCCAGCGCAGGATATCAAAAAATACATCCTCTTTTTCCAAGTCAATCGAAAGCGCGTGATACATATTAGGATACTGGATTATGGTCTTATCTTCAACCCTTAGATTTTTAAAAATATTCTGGCTTGTTTTCATATCCACAAGGAGGTCTCGTTGGCTTAGCAGAAACAGGGTTGGTATTTTTAACGCGCGGGCAATATATTTTGCGATGAATTGTGCGAGTTGGATTTGTATCAAAAGGTTTGCTGAAGCAAGCCGATGTTCCAGCGCGTCATTTTCCATGGTCATTTGATAATCGCTATCACGCGTACACATTTGCGCATTAAATGGGATCAAAAATTGTTTTTTAGGATTGATCATTGCAGATGCCCATATTTTGATGCGGCCAAAGAACGAAAATTTGAGGATACTTTTAAAAGCAGGAGAAAGACAAATAAGTCCCGTAAAGGCTGTTGGTTTTTTTATGGCGAGTAAAAAAGTAATCAGTCCGCCTAAGCTTTCCCCTGTAAGAAAAAGTGGTGTACCAGGATGTTCCTGCTTTATGATCTGCGCAAGCGCGTAGATATCTTTTAAATAAACATCAAAAGAATCAATGTGGCCTCGCAAACTTTTTGTCTCGCCGAATCCCTTTAGGTCAATTGCGTAAGATGAGACACGATGATCTAAAAAAAATTGTGCTAAGGATTCCCATCGCGTGCTATGCCCGCCCAAGCCATGCACAAGCAAAAAAATAGCCTTTGGTCCATCGACATGCCACTTGCGATAAAGTATGTTCCATTCATGATTTATTATCATTTCTAAACTCCTGATAGGCCTTTAGCCGCGGATTCGCCAGCGAGAAATCCCGTGGAAAAAGCCTGTTGAAGGTTATATCCTCCGCTTGGGCCGCGGCCATCAATGATCTCCCCGGCAAAATAAAGCCTAGGGACAAGTTTTGATCCCATTGTTTTTTGATCGATCTCATCGGCAGGTATTCCGCCGTTCGTTGCCATGGCTTGATCCATGGAAAGACTACCAATGATCGTCAACGGAAAAGCTTTTAACATATTAATGATATCAAGACGCTCTTTTTTTGTTATTTGGCTTAAAAGTTTTTCTGGTTTCATCCCTAAGCGCGAAAGAAAGATCGGCGTCATCCGTTTTGGAAGAAAATCGTTTATCAATCGCCCGATCGATAAACTCCCTTTTTCACTTAAGGCGTGCATGAACCTTTGGTTGATCGCTTGCGTGTTCATTTGCGGAACAAGGTCTATCGTTATCCCCACCTCGGTCTTTTCTTTTAAATAATAAAGAATATCAGCGCTCAAGTCAATAACAAGAGGCCCGGATAGTCCAAAATGTGTAAAAAGGATATCTCCTGTCCTTAAAGAATTTTGTTTTCCTTTATGCGATAGGCTGATGTGAACATCCTTTAAAGAAAGGCCCTGAAGGTCTTTGACCCACGGTTCGGCTATTTTAAGCGGTACAAGCGCCGGGGTGAATGGGATTAGCGTATGCCCAAGCTGATTGGCCAAGATCGCGCCGCTTCCATCAGAACCGGTTGTCGGGTATGATGCACCTCCCGTTGCAAGCACTAGCCTTTTCGCCTCGTAAATATCATCGCCTGTCTTGATTAAAAAATAGTCGTTTGTAGGATCGATGCAGGTAACGCAAGAACGATAGATAATATTAACATGTCGTTCTTGCAAGTATTGCTCCAAGGCCAAAACAACAGAGCTCGCTTTATCCGTCGCAGGAAAAACTTTCCCATTCGGCTCGACCTTGAACGCTAACCCTTTACTGTTAAAAAATTGTAATAAGGCACCGCTTGTGAGCTGATGAAAGGCATGTCGAAGGAATTTCCCGTTATCTTGGAATTTTTTTATAAAAGTATCAGTCGATGCGGTATTAGTAAGATTGCAGCGGTGGTTTCCCGTAAGAAGTATTTTTTTGCCAAGAGAATCATTGCGCTCGAGAAGGAGAACGTTTTTACATGAACCGCCTGCTGCTATGGCCGCCATGGAGCCTGCCGCACCGGCGCCAATAATAGCGATATCGTATATCTTCTTATGCATGTTCTGGTAAAAATAAAGCTCTTTTGAAGATAAATTATTTTCTCCAAAAGAGCTTTATAGACAACTGATCAGCGAAAACTTTATTATTGTTCCGCCGGTATGGTAACAGCCGGGACTGCGTTCAAATACGTGCTTAATTTTGCCCAGGTCTTTTTACCGACCTTGCCGTCAGCCGTAAGGCCATTTTGTTCTTGGAAGGCTTTGATGGCAGCTTTGGATTTCTTTCCCAAGGAGCCGTCAATGGCGCCTTCATAAAGGCCCGCATTTTTGAGGGCTTGCTGAATTTGCTGGTTTGTTGGAATTTCTGCTACGGGTGCTACCGCATCCATTGGCGTCTCTCCGGCTTGCGTGACCGTTGCCGAAACAGGAACGGCTGCGCTGACAGAGGTTACTTCCGTCGCGGACGGTGTTTGTCCATTCAACGAAATTGTGATTTCTTTACCGGTAGAGAGTTGATCACTCGGCGTCATGGATGATGCCTGATTATTTTTTTCTCCGCAGCCAGCCGCCAAAACAGCAACGCTTAAAACAAACAACAAATAAAACTTTCTCATCAACTTCTCCCCTTTCGTATAAAAAAATGTTAAAAATGGAATTTATTTTTATAAAATATTAAATCAATCCTGAATACGGATTACAATTTTTTATTATAGGACAACTACTCGACTTTACAAATGCTTTTACGAAAATCTTTCACTTACCTTTAATAAGGGTTAAAAGCATTTTAAATCTTTTTATCGCCTTAAGGCTATGCGGTTTGTGGGCCGGCATAATGATCATTTGGTGTTTTTTAAGGACATGGGTCTTGCCTGCAATAACGACCTTGGCCTGGCCATCAAGAATATAGATAACGGCATCAAATGGCGCCGTATGTTCGCTTAACCCCTGATCTTTGTCAAAGGCAAACACCGTCATGGTGCCGGAATCATTACGAATAATTTCACGGCTGACAACCGATCCTTTTTGGTAGCTCAAGAGGTGCTCCAGAGAAACAGGAACACCTTTTAATTGCTGATTTTGAGTTTTCTTTGTTTTCATTAAGTTGAATCTCTTTCCGTCGACAGCTTAAAATTTAACTTGAAATTCCGCTCTGACGAACATGGCCGGATCTTGATCTTTATAAAAATTTCCCGGAATAAGATATTCCGCTAAAACATATGCGGACATTCTTTTTGTAAACGCGTATTCTATTTTTGCTTGTGGAAGCTGTCCGCGGACTTTTCCATCCCCCGAAAGAATCGCGCTGGAATCCACATCTTCATTCGCAAGTAAAAAATTGTAGTTAATCGACATCTTTGCTTTTGCGGTTGGCTTAAAGCTAAATTCGGCACGATAATTTGTCAAATTTGTCCAATATGCAAGAATGCCGGTTTCAGCACTCATGCTTAAATTATAAAGCTCAGAAAACCAAGGATAACGTGAAAAGAGCGGATCCCATCCTTCGTTTTTATCAGAGTCCGGCTTATTACCGGACAAATAAATCGTTCCCCCGCGCAATTGGGGTGACCACTTCAAATCATTAAAATTCTTCTCAATAAAACCGTAGCCACCAAAAGCTTCGCGGTCCTTTGTACCGTAATTACCTGTTTGAAAAGCAAATTGTCCTTTAAATGTCCAGGAAGAGAGATCATATTTTGCAAACGAGCCGATGGTATTAATAATGCTTTTTTCAGCCTGATAACCTGTTCCGCCGTCATATCCTTCACGTTTATAAATATAGTATCCATCCAGGGCAAGATTTTGGATTGATTTATTTCGTAAATAGGCGACATACCCTTCTTCGTCAGTGGTATTAAGATTTTGAGGCGATTTATCTTCATTCATGATGGGCAGAAACGTGTCATCCTTAGGATCGTTGATATAAATCATATCTAATGTATTTTTATCCGTGACGGTCCAAGAGGCTTTCATGGCGTTGAAATAAAAGGTACGTGAACCATCGCCGGGAGTACCATCCGCGATCAAAAAGCCTTCGCCGTAACCGGTGAGATCTTGGCGTCCCAGGCGAATATCAACCGGAGCATCGAGAACCTTTTTAAAATCCGCATAGAGATTGTCAAACACAACTTCGTTCACGTCATAACGGAAATTTTTTTCATTTTTTCCGCTTGACTTTGAGCTCGCGGGACCAAAATACGTATAGGATTTATTTTCATTGGTCAATTTGCAAAAGAGAGAATATTTGTCATCAAAATCTGCTTGACCCCACAAAGACGACTTGATACGAAAATAATTACGGTTGTCAAGCTGACCGTTATCCATGTCTCTCCAGTTTTTCCAATATTCGTAGCGCACACGCAGATAAGGCCCCCATGTCATTTTCGTTTCTGCAGCGGCATTCGTTGCCATGTTCACAATAAAAAAAGATGAAAGAAGGATCGCAGATACCTTAAGGCGCATGGGTTCTCTCCTTTTGCTGCTCAAGACCGGTCAGGTCCAATATTCTCCACGAAACCCAATCAAGAGGGATTGCACCCAAATAGGTACTGGCGCTTGTGAGAACCTTTTGCGGATTTCCAAGCAAATCAAGCGGAATGCGCACAAGGATTGTTTTGGCATTACGTTTAATAACGACCCCCTTGTATTTTATTTGACGTGATTGATCAAAGATCTTGTGTCCGATCGTAGCAAAACGCAAACGGATCTTGGGCATATCTTTAAACGGCACATCTTTGCGGTATCCAAAAGCATAAAGGGAGAGCCCTGAGGCCTTCCCTAGCGGCCGCGACAATTTGATGCTCATCACCAATGAGTTACCTTCTAAGCGGACAGATCTTTTTTCGATACCGACAAATGATGCAGTTTCTTCATCGGAAAGTTCATCAGGAGGTGTTTTAAGCTCATCCTCTCTGGATGCCGTCAAGCGGTTATCCGCCGTATCGGATTGAACCAAAATTTCCGGGAAATCTCCAAAAAGTTCTGGTGATCGAACAAAGGTCAGAAGATACCCTGGGCTTGAAATATATTGAGAGTGATGCTTTTGAATGGCAATATGTTTAACGGCAAGTTCGTCATTATCCAAATTGCTTGTTTGCCAAGAAATTTCATTCTGCAGGAATTTCGGCGGATCAAGTTTTTTTTCAGGATGAAACCCTCGCGGCAGCGGCCAATTCTTGTAATGAATCAGGTATGGATAAAGTGAGGGACGTATTTCGTCCTCAAGATCCCATAATGCAATCCGTGCAAAAAGATACAATGATCGGTGATCTGGATTAAAGTCGGTGGGATGCGAAACAAATATTTTTGTTGGTTTAAAATCACGAATGATCGTTTCGAGATCCTTTAAAATTTCCTCTCCCTTGTAAGGGGCGTTGGGGCGAAATGCATTTTGATATGGAACCGCCCTAACGCCTGTCAGCATGCTTCGGATGGGAGGATTATTATTCCAGTGCGAATACCAGATATTGAGTGTTTTAAAATCGGGGTATCCTAAAAAAATAAGCTGGTCTTCAGGGATGCCAAGCACTTTATCTGCGATAACGGCCTCGTTATGACGAACCTGTCCCATCAGCTGAACTGCTCTGGGTTTTAGGACAAAATGTTTGCGATAGACCAAAAAAGACCATTGATTGTTATCCCCATATGTTAAGAAAACAATTTTAACAGGAATATTCATTTTGGCAGCTCTTTGAATAACTCCAGCGCAACCTAAGACTTCATCGTCAGGATGCGGGGCCAAGATCAAGATACGATCATGTTTTTTTGATAAGGCGTCTCTTATCCATGCTTGAGGCACGGGTTGGTGCAAATAATCAAAAACAAACAATAAAATCGTTAAAACAAGAACACAAAAAAGTATGGGAAACCGGTATTTATTTATTCGCATGAGTCACCGTTTCGTTTAAAAGTATTTTTCCAAAAATATAATAATTCGATGTTTGTCCTAAGGCGTATCGTAAATACGAGCGCCGGCCTTGGTGCAAAAGAATAAAACCTTTTTTAAGAAAAAAATCTTTAGCGTTATCAGAAATGCTTCCAAAGTGGACACCGGATATCCGGTTACGCTTCAAAAAATTCAAATAACAGTCAATCAATCGTGATCCGACATGAAATCCACGAAAGTTTTTATCAATGTTGATGTGAAGGGTCGCGGGGTATTGTTTTGAGAAATCTGGAGCAGCAAATTCTCCCCTTACCGCTGAGATAAAAATGTTAAAAAATAACCTGAGCGTTTTCAAAGAAACGAAGAGGCCGCTTTTAAACGCCTTGGCTAATAAAAAAAACATAATTTTGTTTCTAAAAATATTGTTAGCACGTGAGATATTCTTAGCCCCAACCAGATAGCCGATGACCTTGTCGTCGTATGCTGCGACAAAACATGACTCAGGCTCGTAATCAGTATAATATTGTGTTAATGCATCGGCAAGAATTTCTTCGTTATTTAAAAAATTGCGTACTGGCATTTCTAGAAAGGCTGTTTGGCAGCTGATGGATCGAATAGCAGACCGATCTTGAAGGACAAATTTTCTTAGAATAATTTTTTTTTGCATCAGGGCATCTTTTTGTGTCGGTGTAAAACAATTTGGTATGTCAAAAAATAAAAAATAACTGCACAGGCAAACCCCAAGAGAAGGCTTCCAAGAAATAATGGATAATAAAGCGCGAAGATATCTTTGTAGGAAAAATTTCTAAACATTGTCCAGCTGAGATCAGGATAGTCCTTGCTTAGCATCAGACGGCCCATATTGTATCCTGCCCAAGTGATAAAGGGAACCATGGGCGGCAACGAAATGTTTGTTCCAAGAAGGATAGCAATTTTATTCGCGGGCCGGACAACAAGCGCGATGATCAGCGCAAGGATTGCGTGCAATCCGTAGAGCGGTAATATTCCAATAAAAACACCAATGGCAATGCCTAAGGCGATTTCTCGCGGGGTATGGTTTAAATGGATAAAATTTTTCAGGAACTCTTTGATCTGCAATTCTTTATCAGCTCAGAGGATTGATCATTTTTCGGCTAAATTTTGGCTTTCTTCCGATGTATCAATCATGTAAAAATCTTTTGTTGACGGAAGGACAATGTCAAATGCCTCTTTCTCGTCAATTTCAATTTTTGCATTTATTACAGTACAGTCAAGGACATGACCACCCCTTTTTTTATCCTTGCTAATAAAATGAAAATGATACCCAGGGACGTTGATCTTTTTTACGTATTCAGGACACCAAAAGCCGATAAGCGTCCCCTCTATTTGCTGAAATTCAAAAACGCTTTGATTTTTCACAACATCATCGAGCTTAGGATAAGGTTTTTTTTGTGCCGGTACACTGCGCAATTTCGCATACGAGAAATTTCCAGTCACCTTTATCGCATAAAAAATGTTCTTCGATCTTAAAAAACTGTCAATCAGCTGTTTTAATTCAAACAGGGTCATCGGATGATCCAGCATCCGAGTAAGATCAGACTTAAAAAAAGTAACTTCCGAAAATGGCGTTTTGGTTTTCAGGAGGGAAACAGGATAAAGAAATCCATCTGTTCTTGCCTGATAAAAAATGCCATCAATACCGATCATTTCCCCGTCCAAGTCGTTAAATGTCCCCAATCCAAAATTACCATGTTTATCTAATTCTTGAAAGGTCATGTCACCATCATACATTCCCTGAGAAAGGGCTGAAATCGTCGACACCTGAAATAAGGTATCATCATCTCTTGTTTGGGCACAGCTGCAGAGCGTAAAAATCAAAAATCCAAAAAAAAGAACCTGTATCGTTGAAATTTTTTGACGCATTTTTTTATTCTCCGATATCCTCGTTCCAGAGCGTTGGATTTTTTACAATAAAATTTTTCATCATCTCTTTGCACTCAGTCAAGTCAAGATTGATAATGGTTGCGCCTTTGCTCAATAAATATTGTTCGGGGCCTTGAAACGTGCTATTTTCGCCGATTATAATAAGTGGGATTTTATATAAAAGGATGGCCCCCGTGCACATATCACATGGCGAAAGCGTTGAATAAATTGTGCACACCGCATATTCTTCAGCCGTTAATCGACCGGCATTTTCAAGGCAATCCATTTCGGCATGCAAAATAGCGGATTTTTTTTGAACTCTTCGATTATGGCCTCGACCAACAACAACACCGTCCTTGACCAAAACAGATCCTATGGGAATCCCTCCCTGAGCAAGCCCTTGGCGAGCTTGTGCGATTGCTTCTTGCATGAATAAAAGATGATCAGTCATTTTAATGATTATAAAAAATCACAAAGACTGCCCGAAGAAAAATTCGGATCAGTTGTCAAATTAACGCCTAGCCGTCTTAATCCAGCCTCATCCCCGGGAGTGGGGATGTGCGTCATATGAACTTCACATCCTCGGAGGTCTGCCAATTTCTCCAAGGCGAGCTGAGACACAGGATTGGATGTTGCGCTGATACTTAAACTGATCAATGTTTCATCAAGGTCCAAACTCAGTGTTTTCATTTTTAAGATATCTTTTTTTAGACTTGAAATAGAATCAATGGCATTTTTTGATAGCAACGGTATTTTGTCAGGAATATCGGCTAATTCTTTGAGAACATTTAAAATAAGGCTCGATGCCGCATGCATGAGCGGAGAATTTTTACCAATAATAATGCGGCCATTTTTTAATTCAATGGCAGCTCCGCAAAAAACGCCTTTGTTCCCTTTTCCATTTTTTTCAGCATCTTGAGCTGCGTCACGTGCCGCAGACACAACCTTACGGTCGGTCACATTGATATCCATCTCCTTCATGAGAAGTTCAGCACGCTCAACGGCTTCACGATCAACAAGGCCAAGAACAAATTCGCATTTATAGCGAAAAAAGCGCCTGATAATTTCTTGTTTGGCCGCTTCTTGGACAACGGCATCATCAACAATCCCAAAGCCTGCGCAATTAACCCCCATGTCTGTTGGCGATCGGTAGATTTCGTCTCCTGCTATTTTCATAAGGATTCGCCTGACCACAGGAAAAACTTCAACATCGCGGTTATAGTTAACCGTCATTTTTTGATACGCATCAAGATGGAAAGAATCGATCATGTTAAAATCTTTGATATCAGCAGTTGCGGATTCATAGGCGACATTGACCGGATGCTTCAGGGGCAAATTCCAGATGGGAAATGTTTCAAACTTTGCATACCCTGCCCGAATGCCTCGCTTATGTTCATGATAAAGCTGGGAAAGGCATGTGGCGAGTTTTCCGCTTCCTGGGCCTGGCCCTGTCACAATCACAAGACGCTTGTTCGCTGGAATATATTCATTGGCCCCATAGCCTTCTTCACTCACAATGAGATCAACATTGGTCGGATACCCTTTAGTGAAAGAATGTGTAAAAACACGGATGCCCGAGCGTTCAAGTTTATTCTTAAAGATCGTTGCCGCGGGTTGATTGTTGAAACGCGTAATCACAACAGCACAGATATCAATTCCCCAATCTTTTAGATCATCAATCAACTTTAATGCATCAACATCATAGGTAATCCCAAAATCCGCACGGACTTTTCGACGCTCAATATCCCCTGCATGGATGCACAGGATGATGTCGGCATCATTTTCTAGACGCTTTAAAAGTTTAATTTTTACATTTGGATCAAATCCCGGAAGGACGCGTGAGGCGTGATAGTCAAAAAGGAGTTTTCCTCCAAACTCCAAATAAAGTTTGTTGTCAAATCGTTTGACGCGCTCGAGGATTTCGCGTGCTTGCTCAGCAAGATATTTTTCATTATCAAAACCCATTTTCTTTCCAGCTAGTCCAATCGGCGAATCATCGTGTGTGAGCATGCCCATCCTCCATTATTTTCAAAAATCACTTTCATTAAAAATTACTGATATGCGCAAAATAATATACTGCTGCGGAAATGGCAGCAGAACAAGGGATCGTAAGAATCCATGCCCAAACAATATTTCCGACCACACCCCAATGCACTGCGCTCGCACGCTTCATGGATCCAGCGCCCATAATAGCGCCGGTGATGGTATGCGTGGTGCTGACGGGAATACCGAAGCCTGAAGCCATAAAAAGCGTAGCAGCAGCAGAAGACTCTGCGCAAAATCCGTCAATGGGCTTAAGTTTCGCAACTTTCTGACCCATGGTTTTGACAATACGCCACCCTCCGAACATGGTACCCAAGGCAATTGCGCTATAACATGCCATGGCGACCCAAATCGGAATATAAAATTCTTTTCCTAAAAGCCCTGCACTAAAAAGAAGGCTTGCGATGATCCCCATGGTTTTTTGGGCATCATTACCGCCATGGCCCAAGCTATAGAGACCTGCAGATATCAGCTGTCCTTTACGAAAAATATGATCAACTTTTGTCGGAATGCTATTACGAAAAACCCAATATATAACGGTTCCAAACGTCAATCCTAAAACAAGACCAACAACAGGAGCAATAAAAATAAAACTCACGGTTTTGAGGATGCCATTCCAGACTAAGGATGTCGGGCCGGCCTTAACAAGCGCAGAACCGATCATCCCGCCGATAAGGGCATGCGATGAACTTGTTGGTAATCCCAGATACCAAGTTAACAGATTCCATCCGCAGGCACCCGCAAGCGCTCCTAAAATGACAGTCTTATCAACAATCGCTATGTCAATAATGCCCTTGCCGATGGTATTTGCAACAAGGTGGCCGAAGAAAAAAAATGCAATAAAATTAAAGAATGCGGCCCAAAGGACAGCAAAACGAGGTTTTAAAACACGGGTGGAGACAATCGTCGCGATAGAATTCGCAGAATCGTGAAAACCATTAAGAAAATCAAAGGCTAAGGCTAGAACTATTAAGAATAGTATCGACAGCGTCATGGATTAGGCCTGTTTGACAAGAATTGATTCAACAACATGAACAACATCTTCGCAGATATCAAGGACTGTTTCCGCATATTCATAAATTTCTTTAAGTTTCATGACCATCATCGGGTCTTTTTCATTCTCAAAAAGTTCTCCTAAAATTGCATCACGCATGGCATCGCCGACATTTTCGAGGCGATTCACTTCGACGCATGCCTTGGAAACAGTATCGGCATTCTTCATATTTCGCATCGCCTTCACAGCGCAAGAAACACCATCAACCGATTCCTGAATGACTGCAGCGAACTCAACAAGATGCTTGTTCACACCTTTAATTTTGTAAACTTTTAAACGGCTGATAATCGTATAGAGCATGTCCGTAATATCATCTAATTCCCTCACAAGGGAAAAAATATCTTCACGATCAAAAGGCGTGATAAAGGTTTGGTTCAATTGTTTAATGAGCTTGTGCGCAACATCATCTGCGTCGTGCTCAAGCTGATGCATTTTACTTAAAACACCTTCGCCAATGTTGCCGCTCGAGACCGCTTCATTAAAATAGCGAGCAGCATCGACAGCACAATTGACCTGTGCATCAAAGAGATCAAAAAAGTTAAAGTCTTTGGGGAAAAATTTGAATATCATGGGCAGGCTCCTTCATTTAAGAATAAATTCTTTATTGCGATACATTATAAAATAATTTTATGCTCGGAATAAATAGCTGATTAGCTAAAGACTTAATCATTATAAAGATTTATCAAATTATAGCAAGAAAAAATTCGAGTTATTTTCTGTTTAGTTTGATTTGAAATGACAAAAATAACATTTCAGGGTTAAGATGGCTACAATATTTTTATTTATTGTGACATGGCAGTAATTTTTTGATTATTTTTTTGTGAATAAGACGCGGTGAAAACAAAAAGCAGAAAGAATGATGATGAAGCTCCATGAAAGTATAAGAAATGTCCAGCCAGAAATTGTCATACTAGATTCCCTTTCCAGCCTTGGCTTTTTTCTTCCATGCCGAATGCACAAGCCAGGCAAGAATAAAAAATAAAGTAGCAAGCCCGATACGTGTTAAAAAAATGTATGGCTGATTTTGAGATTCAACATTTTCCATAAAAATAAGCGGTAACCATTCTTGCCAAAACCACATACCAAGAATGACAAATAAAAATAATGGCGTAATATATTTGATGATGAATTTATATATCTTGGGGATTTGCATATCTGCGCCTCGGTGAATTTCATCCCAGGCTTTGTCCATACCAAAAACCCAAGAAAACAAAATGATTTCGACCGTTGCAAAAATAACAAGAAAGAATGTTCCGCCCCAAAAATCAAGTTCATCAACGACACCGTTTTTTAGAAAAAAGATTGCTGGCTGGCACATCACGAAGCTAATGCCACCAAAAATCCCAACGGCTTTCTTCCGAGACAAGCTAAATTCATCCTCAAGGAAAGCGATAGCGGGCTGCGATAAAGATACTGAAGACGTAATCCCTGCTAAAAATAATAATAAAAACCATAAAAGACCCATCATTTCTGACAATGGAAGGTGATTCACGATAAGGGGCATGGTCACAAACCCGAGATTAAAAATGCCTGAATATGCGATCGATCGCGTATCTATAGGACCAAAAAACACAAAGGCAGCAGGCAAAACAATAGTCCCTCCTAAAATAACTTCTGCCAAGGCATTTGTGCCGACAGCTGTTGTCCCGGAGAGAACAACATCATCGGCTTTTTTTAAATAACTCGCGTATGTTAAGATAACACCAATACCAACGCTTAATGTAAAAAAGACCTGCCCTGCGGCTTCCAGCCAAACTTTTGCACTAAAGAGAGATGAAAAATCAGGATTCCAGATAAAACCAAGGCCGTTAAAAATATTCCAATCTGGCTTTGAGGGATCAGGGGTTCCGAGCGTTAATACGCGAACAAAAAGAACGAGGCTACAAAAAAATAATAATGGCATCGCAATATTGCAAAATCGTTCAATACCTTTCTTGATCCCGTGATAGATGATTACCATATTAATAAAAAAAGTAATCAAAAAAAAGCCATAAGCAGGTAAAATGTTTGTGAAATATTGATTTTGAGCCAACCCTTGATACCCCAGAAGGAATTCTTTCATTCCTGCTTGATCAGATATTGTCTTATATTTTCCGATCATTGAGAAAAAGCTATAGCCGAGCGTCCAGGATTCAATAAAAAGATAGTAGGAAAAAATAACAAGGGGCCCGAAAATACCGATAACACCAAAATATTTAATAAAACGATTTTTTTGCCAAATGCTGTGAAAGATGCCCGGGGCTGTGCCGTGCCCAAAGCCGCCGCCATAACGGCCCAAGGTCCACTCAACCCATACCAAAGGAATCCCTAAAAGCAATAACGAAACAAAATACGGGATCATGAACGCCCCGCCGCCGTTCATGGCAACCTTCGCCGGGAAACGAAGGAAATTACCAAGGCCAACTGCGGATCCGGCAACCGCCATAATGATACCGATCCTTGATGACCATGATTCCCGGAACGGTTTTTGTTTTTCCATGAATGGTCCTTATTTTAAATTAAATTTTTCTATCGATTCAACACCACCAATGACGATCATGATATCATCCGGGTTAAATTTATATTCCGCCGGTGGCATGATAATCAAATTTCCTGTTAAGGCATTTTTGATGGCTAAGACATCCATTTGATATTTATTACGCAGCGAAAGATCTTTGATCGTCTTGCCGATAAAGCTATCTGGAGCGGATGATTCAACAATATCAAAGTTGCTTGATAGTTTAATAATTTCCATAATATCAGGAGATGTCAGGCTCAAAGCCAATCGCTGGGCTGTTTCACGCTCAGGGAATAAAATTTGATCAGCCCCGACCGCACGTAAAATTTCACCATGCTCCCGGCTAGAAGCCTTGGCCAAGATCTTTTTGATCCCTAATTCTTTTAAATAATAGGTGATCAAGACGCTGTTATCAATTTTCTCGCCGGAACAGACAATCGTCATATCTGCTTGGGTTGCAAATTTCTGCAAGATTTCTTTATTTGCGGCATCCGCGATAATGACTTGACTCACGCGGTCCTTGACATGCTGTGCCTTCTCAGGATCACTATCAATGACAATCAAATCCCACCCTTTTTTAGAAAGATCTTCGACAAGGGTTAACCCAAACTGTCCCAATCCAATAATAAGTGCACTATGTATAACCATACAACCTCCTTTTATCCAATAAAAACATCTTCATCGGGATGCTCAAATTTTGTCGTTTTTGCTGATATTCTCTGCAAGGCAAACGCCAATGTCAGTGGCCCGACCCTGCCAATATACATTAAAATAATAATGATCACCTTTCCATGCGCAGACAATGTTGGAGTCGCATTCATGGAAAGGCCAACGGTTCCAATTGCCGAAACCGTTTCAAAAACAAGGATCAGAAAATTTTGATTATTGCCACCATAGCGTAAAGGATCGTCAATGCTTTCAGTTACCTGCAAGACAAAAACAGCAATCAAAATAAAAACGAGAGAAATTAGAACAATAGCCGCTGCTTTATAAACAACGTCGTTTGGAATTTTACGTTTTAATACATTTGTGCTTGCATCCCCTTTCAGCTGGCTTACCACAAAACACAACAAAACAAAAACAGTGTTGACCTTAACGCCTCCCGCTGCGGAACCGGGTGAACCACCAATAAACATTAAACAAATAACGAAAAATAAGGTTGAATTCGACAAAAAAGATATGTCAATCGTGTTAAATCCTGCCGTTCGCGAAGTAACCGAAAGGAAGGCTGCATTGCATATTTGATCAAGTATCGGCAGCTGTCCTAGCTGCTCTTTCCGCTCTAAAAGCCAAATAATAAGCGTTCCGGCAATAATCAAGAATGCGCTGCCCAAAATAGCCATTTTACTATGCAGGCTAAGAGTACGTTGTAAACCATTACTTTTCTTTTGAAATAATTTTATTATATCATTAATCACAATGAACCCGATTCCACCCAGGACAATTAAAACCATCATAATAATTTGGACATATGGTACATCTTTAAACATGGCAAGATTTTGAGAATAAATACTTAACCCTGCGTTACAAAAAGCGGCAATGGAATGAAAAATGGAGGCATAGATCGCAAAGCCGATATCATATTTTTGCTGAAAGTATAAAAATAAAAGAACTGCACCAGTCAATTCAAACATAAGTGTAAAAAGAAAAATTTTAACAACGGCAGATCGAATATTTTTTAAATCAACTTCATTGGATAGTGAAAGCAGGCAAGAACGCGTTGTTAGAGATGATCGACGCCGGAGAAGGATTAAAAAAAGTAATGATAATGTCATAATCCCCAACCCGCCAATTTGAATGAGCGTCAGGATAACAATCTGTCCAAAGAATGAAAGCTGTGTCCCAATGTCAATAGTGGCTAATCCTGTGACGCATGTAGCCGATGTTGCCATAAACATCGCATCGATCCAGGATAGCGAATACCCGGGCTGCATCGCCGCGGGGAGTTTTAGGAGAAATCCCCCGATCAAAATTGCAATTAAAAAGCTGTACAAAATAAGCGCTTCAGGATTACGATTAAAAAAGCGATTATTAAAAACTTTATTAAGAAACATTGCATTCTTGGGATCGGCCATCTGCGTGCTTTTGTAACTCCTCTTTTGTTTAAAATACCTAGCCCTAATTTATCATTATTTTCGTGCAATAATTTGCGATGTAAAGGCCTCGTTTAACGTTTGCCATACGTCTTGCTTGTCTCTGGCGATTGAAATTTCATAACGAATATTCTTTGAGATCATCGCTTTGGCTATCGATGATAAAATTTGAACTTGCATATCATCTTCATGCTCCGGCGTAAGAATAAGAAAAATAAACCGGACAGGTTTTCCATCTGGAGAATTCCAATCAAATCCTGAGGCAGACCGACCGAAGAAAATACATGGTTTCTTTAAAAATGACAGGCGCGCATGCGGGACAGCGATCCCCTCTTCAATACCCGTTCCCATGGCATTTTCGCGTTCAATGACCTTTTTATAAATTTCATGACGATCAAGTGTATGTTCTTGTTCTGCAGCAAAATTGCATAGTTCGTGGATTGCGCCATCACGATCACACGCTCGCATGTCGGCAATAATCGCGCGATGAGAAAAGAGCTCCAGAATGCTGATCTCTTTTCGTTTGCGGATCGCGTAGCTTAACCACGGTCCCAGCAAAACCGATGAAACCATTGCACTAAAGACAAGGGCGATAAAGATTGCTTCTGAAATAAGGTGATACTGCAATGCCAAAAGGCCGATAACGATCTGCATGATTCCACCCGGCGTATGCGCAATCGCAATCGCCAGACGATTTGCTTTGGGAGTTTTTGTAAATAAAGCTCCTAGCCAAGCCCCTAAAAATTTTCCCGCTATGCTAATTAAAAGAACAAAAAGAATTAATGATACATTAAAATGTTTTAAAAAGTCAATCTTTAAGCCAATGCTTGTAAAGAATAGCGGGACGAATATTGCATGAACCATCTGAGAAACAACATGCCGCGTTCTCTCGGAAAGAGCGCGCGCGCTTCCTGCCATAATACCGGCAATAAAAAAACCAAAAAGCGCATGAATGCCGATGCGCTGGACAATAGCACCGCAAAAAAGCCCAAGAAGACAAACAAATGTCAATGTCGTCATGGGCTGATCGTCTTTTTTTGCTTTAATTTCAGAGATAGCCCGGTCAACCATTTTTTTCCCGAGCGTTAAGCAAAGAAATGTAAAGCCAAATGTTAGTAGTCCAATCAGGGCAATTCCGATCAGATTAAGTTGCGCGTGGATAGAAAGCCCAATAACAATGGTAAAGATGAACCAACCGATAATATCGTTGATCGATAATGCCGAAACAATAAGAAATCCAAGATCGGTCTTGAAAATATTTAAATCATGCAAGGCGCGTGCCGTAATAGCCATTTCACTGATCGTCATTGCTGTTGCCATAAAGATCGCAAAAAGAATTCTCTGGCTTGGATCAACAAGCAAAGAATCTGGCAGGTACAAGCATGCGATAAATGAAATCGTTATCGGAACAACGGTATCCGTTAAAGCAATTTTTAGCGCATCACGGCCTTGGCGGACGGCGCTTGAAAAGTCCATTTCAAGCCCTGTTTGAAGAAGCAAAAACAAGGCGCCAAGCCAAGCCACCGTATCGAGCATATTTTGCTGGATAACATCAGCAGGAAAAACAAATTGATAAAGCCATGGGGAAAATCGGCCAAAAATAGTCGGGCCCAAGAAAATACCAACTAAAATTTCACCGGTAAATGATGGCAAGCTCCAGCGGCGAAAAGTTTCTCCCAGGCCGCGCGCGAGCCCAAGCAAGAGAAAAATTTGAACGAGAAAAATAAAAATATTTTGTTCACTTAGATAACTCATTATTTCTGCTTTGGTTGCCTAACAGCGTTCTAATATTATTTTAAGTAAATTTTTCGCCGCCTCTTTAGGGCCAAGGCTTTCTGACCCCGCGATCCCCAATTGCGTTCTGATTTGCCCAACAAAAAGATTTTTCTTAAAAAAAGCTTTAAAATATTTCTCGGCAATTTTTTCGTGAATATCTTTATATTGCGGCGGGCCAAAAACATTGGCAAAATACGAATGCACAAGCCCCGTGGTTGTCGTTGTCCCCTTGCTCATGACAACCCCTTCGCGAAAAACACGCAAGGCTTGCTCAGGAGTTGAAAATTGTTCAATCACAGGATAATCTTTATCAACGACATCATAGTTGTTGGCATAAAGAACGAAATTGATCGGATACCCTTTAATTACATTGTAGTAGGTCGTAATTGGCAAAACAATACGCGCATTCACCATATTAGGATTCATAATAATAGAACGATCCATCTGTCCAAATGCAAAGCCAGGCTGTAAATCATCGAGCCGCAAGAAGGCACCGATTTCTGTTCCATAGCCAATAATGTCCCCTTTGCTATTAATCTCAAGAGAGCCCATATCATCGGCAATCACAATAAGGTCTTGAATGTAATCTTTTCCCATTTGGCGAAATGCTTCTAAAGTTTCTGATTTTCCCGCACCCGTATCACCAATAATAAGAATCGTCGCCGCTTTATCCCCTTTGAGGACAATACGAATCAGGGCCCCATGGAACGGCATTTTCTCAAGCTGCATCATTTTAATATTGTGTAGCGTTAACGCCATTTTTTTAAGATAACCAAAATAGCCAAATTCATTTTCATTAGGAGCTGCCGCAATCAGCATATTTGTTTTTTTATAATCGTGAAAAACCGTAAGATACTTCTTGAATCCTTTGATGGCGCTTTTATTAACGCCGAAAAAATAAACAGCATCCGGAACACTCTTAAGCTCTTCATCATCAGCCAGCTCAAATAAATTGCATAATGAAAAACCTAATTCATAAAATTTCTCATGAAAATAAATACATACCAAGAGCGGCCCTATTTTTGCCGGATAGCAGAGCCATTCATTTTTATTAAACGAAATAGTATCCAAAGGATTTTCGTCAATACGTTCAAACTCCCCTGTCCTTTTATTCATCGGCGTGTTAATAACAAGCGGCGGATATAGTAAAATCTGGCGAATGACAGAGATCGCATTGAGCTTCTTTGCGATCTCTGTCGGGTAACGAAGCCGTTTAGGAACAGCGATCGCGGCCACTCCGGCACCGGCTCGTACCTGACGGTAAATACGCGGATGATCACCGCTGATATTTTCTTGAACAATGCGATATGTCCAGCGGACAAGATGCATAAGTTTTTCAACTGTCTCATTAAATGTTCGGTAAGGGCGCTGATCCAGCGTGTCCTCGTGAGATTCACAAATAACAAAGCGTTCAAATCCACGCCAATAATTGTAAAGGCTTTCAACAAAGTCGCCCAGCAAAGAAATGTCATGAAAAAAGATTTTTGAATCAAGGACAACACTTGGAACGAGCTTCGCAGGCATCTTTATTAAGAATTGTAATGATTGGATCAGGCAATCAACGTCCTTTTCAACTATTTTTTTCTTACCAAAAATACCGATAAGCATCGAATTGCGATACGATAATTCCTTAATGTATTGGGTAAGTACCCATTTTAAAAGCTTGCTTGATAAAAGCTCTTCGGAGGTGTCGCAGAGATGGTTTTTGATCCTCAAAATGATCTTGTTGCCGGATATGCGAAATGGTTGCACATTCACCTTTTATTGAATAGGGCCGAAAAAACGAGACCGAAATATAAAAAAAGCAGCTGCCAAAATGCATAACGCTGCCCACACATAATCAAGTTTGAGGTTTTCTTTCATATAAAAAAAAGAAAACGGTACAAAAACAGATAATGTAATAACTTCCTGCAAGATTTTAAGTTGACCTAAATTCATCACCTGGTGACCAATGCGATTGGCAGGAACTTGGATTAGATATTCAAAAAATGCAATACCCCAGCTAACGAACGCGGCAACCATCCATGGTTTTCCGCTCAAGTTTTTTAAATGCGCATACCAGGCAAATGTCATAAAAACATTGCTCACAACTAACAAAAAAGCTGTTATTAAAATCTTGTTCATATTAGTTTACCTGAGTTTTTGTATCTCTTCGGGCCCAATGATTCCTCCAGAAATTACGACCTTCATCCCTTGATCAATCGTCCAGCCGGGATCTAAGACTTCTGCTTCTTTTAAAATAATTAAAATACCTGAGGTGGGATTAGGAACCGTAGGGACAAAAACTTTCAACAGTTTTTCATTATTTGATTTATTTGTTAATGTTCCCGTTACAAAGCCGATCGCCCAAAATCCCGGGCGAAGATAATTGACTAAAACTACGCGCTTAAAAACTTCCCCTTCCGGCAAAGAAAGTGTTGCAGATATCTGTTTACCAACTTGGTACGTCGTCTTGATGATCGGAATTCGGTTGGAAATATGCTCAAAAAAACTTAAAAATTTCCTTCCCAGCACGTTACTTGCCAAAATACCTAGCAAATAAAGAAAAATCAAAAAAAGGATGATGCCAATCCCTGGGATGCGATAGCCGAAGGTGTGGTCAAAAAAATCAACAACCCGCTTATCAATAAAAATATAAAAAAAACGCAGAACAAAAAACGAAAGTGCTAACGGGATAGCCGCCAAGATCCCGCGAAAAGTATATATTTTAAAATGTGAAACAAGTTTTCTCATAATTCTTATCCTAATACATTTTACACTGGGTTTTTTGTTTTTCTAGAATAAAACCGATTTTTTCAAATGCAATCTTTGCTGCTTGATTGATTGGCATTAACTTTTGTTCTGTCGTTGATCCTAACCCAAATAGACGTATCGAAAAATCAGTCATTTTCAAAAAATTTGGTTTTTGCTGCATCATTTTTATTACTTGTGTGACGGCTTTCGGATATTTTTGCTTTATGACCTTGCAACCTCCGTACACATATCCCCCATCTTTATTTTTATTAAAAGAAAAACCAAACAACCGACAAATGAGCGGACGTAATTTGTAAACCGTACAGCGGCCTTTTTTCAAATCTTTTCGATGTGATTTAAAAAACACGCACGTCTTTTTTTGTCCCGACATTTTAAGTTTTTCAAGCCAGAAATCACCTTTTTGACTTGACCACAAAGAAAGCGCCAGAGGCAGCATCTCAAAGGGAGTTGTTTCAACATGTGCCGTGGAACAACAATAACCACACAATGGCGGACAATGAATTTTTGAAAGTTTTGCAAAACGCTGTGTTTCCTTATCAACCCTTTGATAAAGCTGCAACAACTTACGAATTGCAAATCGATCGCTTGGATTAAGCGCTGAGAAGCTGATTGGCTTGATTGAGTTTTTCATAAATTTTGGGGATCCAGGCATCACCCCAAAAAAGATAACAACTTGTTTCCGCATCTAAAATAATCTGATGGGCTTCGCGAAGCCGTGCCCGCTGATCAACCCTGAGGCTCCCTTTTTGATTAACAGCGCACCAATATTTTTTACTGGTTTCAAAAAGCGCATTAATAGCACGCTTTTGGGATTCAGATCCGTTCCATTGAGAAAAATCAAAACCGCTTGTTGACGCAACATTCCAGGCTCCGGTACGGACAATGGCCTCGTCCATTTTCGGTGTGTTCTTAATAAAATCTGAAATTTTAACAAATTGCAAATTGGTTTTCTTTGCGCGCATGGCCTGCGCCAATGGTGCAAAAAAGTAACCAAAAAAACCAGCCGTTTCATCAATTTGCCGAAACCATCCCCCATTTTCTCCGTCAGACCACGTTGTGATAAGGCGCCGTGATTGCGTAGAAGGACATTCTTGCAGCTTTTTTGCGGACTCTGCCAAAAACCATGATTCGCTTAATCCACTCTCTTGGGCATTTGATAAATCACGATGACGAGGAATGATCGTTATCTGCGCATTCTCAAAACGAGCCTTGTATGGCATAAAACAATCAAGTTTTTGATTCTGATCCTTCGGCTTCACATGAACATGATCAATAACGGCATATGCATATCCAGCTTTTTGCAAAGCGGGGATCATTTCCATCGAGAAAGCCATCTCCGAGGGCCAAAACCCTTTTGGGCTTTGAGAAAAAACCTTCTCGATAATTTCTTTTCCTTGTTTGAGCTGATCATCCCAGTCTTCTTGGGGGATCACAGGAAAAAGCGGATGATAAAATCCCATGCCAATAATCTCAATATTTTTGGCCGTGCGATACAACTCCAACATTTGGGGAATATCGACATATTTTCGGTACCGGTCAATAATTTTAGGATCGAGAAATTGTTGAAGCAAAATTCCTGAAAATCCCACATGAAAGCATGCAACATCTTTGTATTGATGTGCATAGCGGGCTGCGCGCTCATAGCATTTAATAATTTGCTGGGCTTCCCACTCGTTTGTTTCAATCAAAAGGTTGAGATTATCCGGCGGTTGATGCATATGCAGGCCTAAGGCATAAAAAACTTTTTCCATGTCATTCCTTTACGTTAATCTTTTTACGAAGCAGACTTTAATAGCTCAATACCTCGACGACAAATTTCCTTTGCATAATCTGTCCAAAGGCCTTGTCCCCAATAACGAAAACAACTTGTCTGAGAGAGCAAAAGATAAAGAAGGGCTTCTTTGTAAACAGGGTTATCAGGTCTTACTTTTTTGCCATCATATGTTTTATGAAATTGCGCGCTTAGCTGGTTGATAGGATCTAAAACACTTTCATAGCCATGAACCCAATTGCGATCGCTTGTCCAAGAACCCTTATCAAGATTAAATCTTGAATCCTTTTTTTTCAATTCTTCAATCGCGCGGTCGCAAGCACCATTTCCAAACTGATTGTTAACCTCTTGCCAAATACAATGCTGAGAAATTGGCTGCACAGCAATAAAATGTTCTGATCGAATTCCCTTTTGTTCAAGAAATTCAAGATATTCAGAGCCGTTCATCCCTACGGTTCCCTCATTACCAAGCTGCGCAACAGCCTGACGATATCCCGGAGGAAATTCATTCATCATGACCCCGCCGTTTTCACCGTCGCCAATTTGCAAAACAAACGGAGGCATCATGCGTCCGTTATAATTCTGCGGCCCAATTGTTTTTGCTTCATAAAACGGTTGCATTTGCGCAACAAGTTTTGTGTCTGAACCCTGCGTCTTCACGAGAATGGTAATCTCTTGAATTTCCCCTCTTGAGTTACGTGCAACAAGCCGATGCGGAAAATGCTGATGACGAATGCCCGTTCCGTCCATATTCTCGATGGTGTGCTCTTGAACCATGAGCCATTGATAACCGCATTCTTTCAATGATTTAATATATTCATAACAAACATCCGGATGGATCGGAAGGTGCATTTCTGGCGGCGAAAATCCTTTAACGCGTGTCAGCGCTTCAAAACCAAAAATTGATGCAAAATGTTTTCGCCAAGCCAAAATATGAAGTTTAATATCGGGCACAGGCGTTGATGTGGCCACCGCATGAGACCACGTTGTCCCTAACCATTCAACATAACGCTGATATTTTTTATCCGTCGTGATAAGCGCAAGATTATCCAGAACACCGCCTTGCCCCATTTGGCCGATACCCCACAAAAGATTTCCCGAATAATCAAGCATGACACGTGGATTTTGCCCCTGATTCACGAGATCGCGGATGATATCGGAAATACGAGAATAACAATTTAAAAAGACAGGCGCATTATGGTTGTCGCCGATATTTTGATGTTCCATCATGTGCTGCAAATTGGATATAAGCCGCGCGTTCTGGACATCATCGGTTTCTGCAGGAATGGTTGGCTGATGCATATGAAGTGCAATACCGAATGCCGATTGAACCGCTGGCCAATTGATATTTGAACAAGGTGCATACACCTGTTTTGTCGTCGGCCTTAATTCTTTATCATCTGACGGAACAGTAGAAATATCTGGGAAATCACCTTTAATGCCTGGGATGTTATGCATAAGCATTCGCCGCCTTTTGTTTATTTTTTTGTCGTTGAGGAGCTGTTTTATCCATGCGATAGTGGATCGCACAATCCATGTCGGCAAAAATATTATCACGCCATTCAACTTCCTTGAGCCAATCGTCATCAACGGTATTATTTACAATATCATTGTAAAGTTTTGTAAAACGATTCAAGTGCTGACGCACGCGCTTGTTGGCATATGGCACCATGGTATTTGTTTTCATAATAAAAGGCCAGTCGCTTGATTCCGCCAAAACAAGTTCTCGCGCGGCTTGATTTAACGCTCGCCGGATAAGACCTTTTTTTGACCGTCCGGTAAGCGCTGATGAAAATTTCTGGACCAATTCGACCATGCGTTCCCCGGCTTGATGAAGATGTGGATAAACCCAAGCATTTGAACCTTCAAGCCAAAATTCATTATAGCCTTTCCATCCCCAGGTTGATGCCGAAGGCATTGCCATCTGGTTTATTGGATATTCAAACAAATATTCAGATGGCGTGATGAACTTGATTGTTTTCTGGTCAAAAGCTGTCTTGCGCATCAGAAAATCAATCCAGATGGGGCCCTCGTACCACCAATGCCCAAACAATTCAGCATCGTACGGGGCCAGGATAATGGGTTTTCTGTCCATATGCGCAGAAAGATGCTCAACTTGTTTTTCACGGTTGAACATAAAATTTCCCGCATGGCTTGCCGCTTTTTCTTTCGCTGCATCAGGACGATAATATTCTTTATATTCAGTATTCCCTGTAATGCGCCAGTACTTGATGCCGGTGTTGATACGAAAACCATCCGGATGGATATACGGCTTAATGTAATCATAGTCGAGCTCAAAACCAATATCCCGATAATATTCGCGGTAGTCGGGATCACCTGGGTACCCTTCTTTGGCGCTCCAAACCTGCTTGGACGACTCCCAATCCCGTGCAAAGGCTGCAACACCGGTTGGACAATAAATCGGTGCATAGACACTATAACGCGGACGTGGATCCGCGTGTAAAATGCCATGGGAATCCAGAATAAAATATCGTATACCTGCTTCTTTTAAAAATTGATCAACGCCGGGATAATACGCGCATTCAGGAAGCCAAAAGCCTCGCGGCGCACAGCCAAATGTTTTAGTGTAGTGTTCCACCCCGATTTTAATTTGTGCATTCACACTTGCTGGATTGATTTGCAAATTGGGGAGAAACCCGTGGGTGGCCGCCGACCCGATAATCTCAACAAATCCCAGGTCTTGAAACTTTTTAAATGCGGACACTAAATCTCTTTTGTAGCGATTGAGGAATATGTCTTTCGCTTCAAGAAACTTTCGATGGTACGCAAGCGCCAACCCATGATAAATTTTATCATAACCGGTGCGTTCGATTTCTTTTTCCGAAAGTTCAATCAGATTGTTTAAATGGCGGACATAACGATTTTGCAGCAAGGGATCCTGCAGCATGGAGACCAGCGGTGGGGTCAAGGACATCGTGATGCGAAAATCAACACCATCGTCGATGAGATCATCAAAAATTTGAATCAGCGGGATATATGTTTCTGTGATGGCTTCATACAGCCAATTTTCTTCAAGAAAATTTTCCTCTTCAGGATGGCGAACAAAAGGCAAATGCGTGTGAAGAAGCAGGCAAACATAGCCCTTGAGCATAGGTAACCTCTTAAAAGAGTTTAGTCTCGTAATTTGTTTTTGAACGCTGGCCGGAGGTTAAAATCTTGCGCAGTTCAAGCTGGTCATGAGAAATGGCTTTAAAATCAAGCGGAATAAATCCATTGTCCGGCAAGGCAAAGCGTAACGAAAATGTCCCATCAGGCCGAAGCGGGATTTGTTTGTTCCCGTGCCAGACTTGAGCGTCTGGCTCAGTACGTCCGTAAACAATGAGCTCCGTGCCAAGCTCAAAAAAGAATTTACGCGATTTTAGAGTTTGCTCACTTGCTCCGCCCATGGATGTGAGTGATTCGCTCGCACCGACACCGGCTCCACGGACATCTCCTGCTTCAATCATTTCTTCCGATGCCCCCAAAAAAGTTTTTCTAAACCATTTATTGTTCCCTGTCAGGCTCATCAAAAGGTCATCATCATAAAACTCAACATCCCCGATACGGATCTTTTTACCATGCCGTTTCGTCGTTAAACGTTTCCGGAGAATGCGTCGCAACACCGGGAACAACCTTGAATAATAAGCACGAATGTCATCTTCTGTCAAATAGCGTCGTCTTTGACCCGTTGATTTTCTTACAAAAGACTTTCCTGCTAAAATAAAAGGTAGTTTCTGGGTGCCGGGCGCGACATCCAGCCACATGAGATCTCTGCGATCGGAAAAACTTAATCGAGGGGTATGAACAAAATTAGATTCCGCTAATGGATAAAATTCTCCCCTGTCCGTGGAAAGGCCAAGCTGTGCGCAATAGCTTACATTATCCTGCCAGCTATCCACGCACCAGTTTTGTATTTTGGGATTTACTTCAATATCAAAGGTACGGTTGGCATTACGGCCGTTAAATTCAACGCACGTGACATCATGCATACGAAGAACATATCGTGCATTATTAAAACTTTTGCCAAGGTCTTTTTGAGCGGTTTCAATTGTCGTCGGCGCAATTTGCCAATATACATGGATCCAATTAGGATCACGGGCCATGAGACGAAGACGCGTCTTGTCGGATAAATCCGGCAAGGAAGAATCTTCCACATTGACAGATTTTCGAAGTTGCGGTCTTTGGACAGGAATATACTCTTCCGACGAGAAAAAACGATTCTTAATGGCAACTGATGAAAGAAGGCGTTTTTTGGACAGGACTGCTCGTTTTTTAATAGACAAAGGGGAAGATTTACACTTAGATGAAATCTTTGTTATTCGCGTCATTTTACGCGAATTTTTTGGTTGCAAGCTAGTTTTGAGTTTTGTTTTTATTTTTGCCATTTTTACATATTATAAACGGTCAAAACTTCATCTGCAATAACATCCCACGAGAAAACTGTTTCCGCGGCAACGCGGCCATTGCGGCCCATCCACCGTCCATAATCAAAATCTGAAAAACATGTCCCAATCCCCCAGGCAATGGAATCCGGATTTGGATAAACCTTGAGGCCATTGACTTCATGCCAAACAATCTCGCCGGGGCCGCCGGAAGATGTCGCGACAACAGGCTTGCCAGCACTCCATGCTTCAAGAAGAACAATCCCGAACGGTTCATTACGGCTTGGGATACAAACAATATCTGTTGCTTTAAAAAGATCGGTTAATTTCCAGCCGCTGACGAAACCCGGAAATCTTAACGCGTGATTAACCCCTTTGCTTTTCGCCTGCTCTTCAATACTCCAACGCATCTCCCCGTCACCGGCAAAAACAAATTTTGTATTGGGATGAAATTTTAAAACATGCGGGATCGCATCAACGAGCAAGTCAGGGCCCTTTTGATAAACAATGCGTCCGACAAAAAGAACCATCGGATCCATCGGGCCAATCCCGTATTGCCGCCTGACAGCGGCCGGATCGATCCATCCATCATAATTATGACAATTAATACCATTATAAACAGAATCGATTTTCCAGTCGGGCAAACTATACGTCCACATGACTTCATTTTTGAGTGCCCGGGAAACCGCGATCACGTGATCGGCCGTATATGTTGCATTCCATTCAAGCTGTCTGATACGCTCTGAGTTGCCGCCAAAAAAATTATTTCCACATCGTCCATATTCCGTTGAGTGGATTGTAAAAATCGCTTTTCGGCCGCGCCCTTCCTTGATCCATTTCATGGCATTTGCCGTGAGCCAATCATGGGCATGGATGATATCAAATGCGCCAACATAATTTTCTGTCTGGAAAACGGCATCAACAAATGCGCGGCACATATTGTTGATTTCTTCAATAAAGTCGGGATGCGACGCAAACGGACAACGATGATAATGAACCCCGTCAATATATTCATACCAGGGCTGACGAGGATGTCCGATGCGCGTAAAAACATGGACCTCATGGCCTTTACGTTCCAGGGCGCAGGCAAGTTCAGTAATATGATTTCCGATACCGCCCACATGAATGGAGTGCAAAGACTCCCATGCGAGAAGCGCTATGCGCATTAGGCAGAAACCTCAATCACAGAATTAACATCGCCAAAAGAATTAATTGCCGTATGCTTGTTGGATGGATCTGTCCACCATTTTCCATCAACAACAAATTTATATTCATACCGGCCAGCACCAAGCTCAACCTCTGTCTTCCAAATTCCAGCTTTGTCTTTATCCATTTTGATACCCGTAGGATTCCAGGCATTAAAATCACCTGTTAACAAAACCGTCTTGGCATTAGCAACGCTAAGCTGAAAGGCTATCTTTTTAGCCTTAGGACCACAGCAAGTAGGTGCACATTTTTTTGTTTTTTTCTTGATCTCCATGGCTGGACCTCCTTTTTTTGTAAACTCTTTAATTTAAAAGGTTAGAAACAATTTCCTATACTAGTTTAAATTTAAATTATTGTCAATTAAAATTTAAATGCCAGATTAGGCAGAAATACAGACTTAACCTTTAGATAGTATTGACTTTAGAGCAAAAGGCTCAACTTAATAAACGTTTTGTGGATTTTTGCTCTTCCAGAGATCAAAAACCTTAATATTTTCTGATCTTAAAACATTTGCGACAACCATGACAGGACTCTTCCCGTGACGCTTCATAATAATGTTCGAAATGTCCAATTCATTAAAACCGTACTTCTTCGCATCGCAAATCCTTGCGCCATATACGATTTTATCAATTTTTGCCCAATGACAAGCTGAGAAACACATTGGACATGGTTCGCAAGTCGAATAAATAGTGCACCCTTCCAAGTTTATTGTTTTAAGCTTTTTACACGCAACGCGAATGGCATGAACCTCAGCATGTGCAGTGATATCGGTTGTTTTCCAGACAACATTATGAACTAAAGCAATGACCTTGTTGTTCTTGACAATACAAGCACCGAAAGGTGTTTGTCCATTACGCATCCCTTCTTTGGCCTTTTTAATCGCTAAACGCATAAACTTTTCATCACATTGATTTTTCATAAGACCTTTCTTTCAAGTTTATTTGGCAACGGCCCCTAAAAGAGTATCTTCATGGCATTCCTGCAAATGAACAGGAAGAAGTTCATTGTGAAGTCTCTCTTTTGACGCAACTTTAACGCGAATATAATTATCGGTCAAACCAAGCCAATACCCTTTCTTCTTTTCTTCAAAAAGAACTTTTTCCGTTCTCCCAATGAATGAACTCAAGAACTCTTTTTTCTTGCGCAAGGATAATTGCCGTAAAATAGCACTCCGTGTTTGAATCACCACAGGATCAACGTGATTGGGAAAATTTCGGCTTTTGGCAAGCTTGCGATCTGAATAACTAAAGACATGAAAATACGCAAGTGGACTGTTCACAAGAAATTCATAAGTATCGTCAAAGTCGTCTTCTGTTTCCCCTGGAAATCCAACGATCACATCCGCTCCCAAACAAACACCGTCAACATTATGCGTCACAAATTCAAAAAATAAATCAATTTCCGCCTGTGAATACGACCGTCCCATAAAATCTAAAATCTTATCGCTCATGCTCTGAATTGGGATGTGCAAATACCGGCACAATTTTGTTTTCGTTCCCATCAATAAAATCAGATCATCAGGAATTGTATTCGGCTCAATCGAAGAAATACGGATACGCTCAACGCTAAGAATTTCACCGACTTTTTTTACAACATCAAGAATGGTTCGCCCGCTGTCACAATACATACCAACATTAATACCGGTTAAAACAAGCTCTTTATGACCCGCATCGGCAAGCTGCTTTGCTTCTTTTAGTACGTCATCAAAATCACGGCTTCGAGAACCTCCGCGGGCATAAGGAACCTCGCAATAAGAACAAAATGACTCACATCCATCTTGAATCTTAATATTTGCACGCGTGCGTGTTTTATCAATTCCGGGAGCAGGCATCGTAAAGCCTTTTTTGGGAATGGGCGGCGTCGAAACGTATGGACTTTTGCCTATTTTTATTTCTTCAATAAACGAAATCAAGTTCATCTTTTCGGCATTACCGACGATCCAGCGGACTCCGGGAAAGAGCTTTAATTCTTCGCTCTGGGTTTGCGCCTGACATCCGATCATGGCAACGCGAACATTTGGATTAGATCTTTTTATCCGTTGAACAAGCTTGCGCGCATCGCGGTCACCTTTTTCTGTGACTGTGCAAGTGTTGATCACAGCCACGTCGGAATGCTTGAACTCTGGGATAATTGTGTAGCCATTTTGTTCAAAAAGATTTCGTAAAACAGCTGTTTCCGATTGATTGGAACGACATCCCAAAGTGTAAAATGAAATTGTTTTTTTCATACGCCTATAGTATACCGACCAATGCCGCAATTCAATATATTTGCGCGAAATAGATTTTACGATATAATGCCACTATGAAAATTGGAAAAATTAATATTGATCACCCAATCGCCCTGGCTCCTATGGAAGATGTCAGCGACACTCCTTTTCGATGCATCTGTAAACGTTTAGGGGCTGATATTTTGTTTACCGAATTTACAAGTAGTGAAGCCTTGATTCGTAGCGTGAGAAGTGCTTTTCACAAGATCACTTTGCGCGACGAGGAACGCCCCATCGGTATCCAAATCATTGGCTCGCGTGACAATGTCATGGCCGAAGCGGCACGCATCGTGGAAAACGCGCATCCTGATTTTATTGACATCAACTGTGGCTGCTGGGTTCGAAAAATTTCTATGCGCGGCGAAGGCGCAGGATTGTTAAAAGATTTCAAAAAGATGGAAAAGGTTATTAAAGCGGTCGTCAGCGCCGCAACGCTTCCTGTCACCGTCAAAACGCGGCTTGGCTGGGACGAAGATAATATTATTATCATTGATGTGGCCAAGATGATCCAAGATCTTGGCGTCCAAGCGTTAACCGTTCACTGCCGAACAAAAACACAGGCCTACAAAGGCAAAGCAGACTGGACATGGCTTGAAAAGATCCGCAAGGTTATTTCAATCCCCTTAATTGGCAATGGCGATATCGTTACCGTTGATGACGCAAAACAAATTTTTGATATGGGCTGTGATGGGATCATGATCGGCCGCGCAGCGGTCTCAAACCCCTGGATCTTTCAGCAAGTGAAGCATTATCTGAAAACAGGAAACCGTTTACCGGATGCAAGTTTTCAGGAACGTGTTAACCTTTGCCTCGAACATCTGGATCTCTCAATTCAGTTTAAAGGAAAAAAAGCCGGAGTATTTGATTTCCGCAAACACTATGCCGGATACCTGACCAATTTTCCGTTTGTGGCAAAATTACGCGCTGCGCTTATTGCCTTACAAGACGCTGACGAAATTAAAACGCAACTTCAAAATTTCTTGCAGTCGCTACCGACGACAAATCAAGCTCTTTCCGCAAAAATTCCTAAATAAATTTACGACTGATAAAAGTCAAGGGCCCTGACAAAATTTGTCAGGGCCCTTTTGAACAACCTTACTCGATTTTACAATTAAACTAAACCATGATCAAGCATGGCATCGGCAACCTTCACAAAACCTGCAATGTTGGCACCGTTGACATAATTGACATAACCGCCTTTTTCTTTGCCATACTTAACACAATTTTCATGAATGCTGATCATGATATTATGCAATCGCGTGTCCACTTCTTCACGTGTCCATGACAAACGAAGACTATTCTGGCTCATTTCAAGACCTGATGTGGCAACACCGCCGGCATTGGCAGCCTTTCCAGGGGCATAGAGGATCTTTGCCTTCTGGAACACTTCAACGCCTTCCGGCGTTGTCGGCATATTGGCACCTTCGCCGACAGCGATACATCCATTTTTTACAAGCTCTTTGGCATCAGCTTCGTTAATTTCGTTTTGCGTTGCACTTGGGAAAGCCGCATCACATTTGACAGACCATGGACGTTTGCCTTCAACATAGGTGCATTTAAATTTATCGGCGTACTCTTTAATACGTCCACGCTTGATATTCTTAAGCTCCATGACAAATTCTAACTTTTTTGCATCGATCCCATCTTTATCATAAATGTATCCACTCGAATCAGATAATGTCACAACTTTTGCGCCAAGCTGAATAAGTTTTTCAACGGTGTATTGAGCCACATTGCCTGACCCTGAAACAACGCAAATTTTACCTTTAAACGACTCACCTCTGGTTTTAAGCATCTCTTGGACAAAATAAACGCATCCGTAGCCTGTAGCTTCGGGGCGAATCAAACTTCCACCCCAATTTAAGCCCTTACCTGTTAACACGCCGGTAAATTCATTACGAAGACGCTTATATTGACCGAACATAAAACCAATTTCACGCCCCCCCGTACCAATGTCGCCTGCCGGAACATCCGTATCAGGCCCAATGTGTCGCTGAAGTTCTGTCATGAAGCTTTGGCAAAATCTCATAACTTCGCTATCCGATTTTCCCTTAGGATCAAAGTCAGAACCACCCTTGGCGCCGCCCATGGGCAAGGTCGTCAAACTGTTCTTTAAAACTTGCTCAAAAGCTAAAAATTTTAGAATGCCTAGATTAACACTTGGGTGAAGACGTATGCCGCCTTTATACGGACCGATCGCGCTGCTCATCTCGATACGGTAGCCTTTGTTGAATTGAAACTCACCCTTATCATCTTGCCAAGGCACGCGGAACATAATAACTCTTTCCGGCTCTGTCATTCGCTCAAGAATCTTTGCGCGCTCATACTTTGGATGTTTCTCAATGTATGGCATAACAGATTCAACAACTTCACGAACGGCCTGGTGAAATTCAATTTCGCCAGGATTTTTCCTGATCACTTCTGACATAAACGCATCGATCTGCTTACTCATTTGATCTCCTCCTTGAGATTATTTTAAAATGATGCTGGTTATATTATTTCTTTTCATCTAAATATTGCACAATGGCTTTGGCGGCTCGTTTTGCCATGCCCATCGCCTCGATCACTGTGCCTTCGCCGCCGACGATGTCGCCGCCAGCGTAAACACCCTTCAAGGATGTTTCCATGGTTTCAGGGTTCACAATAATATCTTTATTTTTGTCTAATTTCAGCTCGTAGGTCGTATTGGTTAAAATTGTATTGGCTTGCAGACCTAAAGCGATAATAGCGCTATCACAGGGTGTATCAAACTCACTGCCCTTGATGGAAACTGGTCGGCGCCGTCCTGAGGCATCCGGCTCGCCAAGCTCGCAACGCAAACAACGTAATGTTTTAACATTCGCATTGCTATCACCTAAAAAAGTCACCGGTTGGACCAAAAATTCGAACTTGACGCCCTCTTCCTTGGCATGCTCAATTTCCAGTCGTCGTGCCGGCATCTCTAGCTCGGTGCGTCGATAAAAAATTGTTGTATTGGGTTCAATATTATTTATTTTTTGTAATCGAATGGCCACGCGAGCCGCATCCATAGCGGTATTTCCGCCGCCAACAACAATAATATTTTTTCCAACATTGATCGGAGTATGATATTCCGGAAAACGAAATGCCGACATCAGATTCACGCGTGTTAAGAATTCATTAGCCGAATAAACATTGCAAAGATTCTCGCCGTCGATATTAAGAAATGACGGAATTCCGGCACCTAATCCTAAAAAGATTGCTGAAAAACCTTCTTTAAATAATTCATCAAGCATTTTTGTCTTACCGATGATGTAATTGGTCACAATTTTGACATTATATTTTTTAAGATAATCGATTTCAAAATCCAAAATATTGCGCGGTAAACGAAATGGCGGGATCCCGTATCGCAAAACGCCACCCGTCTTGTGAAGTCCTTCAAAAACCGTTACATCAATTCCCTGTCGTGCGAGTTCACCGGCACAGCATAATCCTGCCGGACCTGACCCCACAACGGCAACGCGTTTGCCTGAAAATTTTTTATTGTGCTCCATCGGGGATTCAATGCCCTGATCTTTGCCAAAATCTCCAGCAAACCGTTCAAGAAAATGAATATTGATCGCACGCTCTGAAGCAAATGGAGACCCTTTTTTAGTAAAAACACACGCTTTACGGCATTGATATTCTGCTGGACAGACACGTCCGCAGATGGATGGAAAGCTGCTTTTTTCCTTGATCGTAAGATAAGCCGCTTTGTAATCTTTTTTTGTTAGGTGTGCAATAAATTGCTTGATATCGATCCCGACCGGGCAACCTGTATTGCACGATGGATTTTTACATTGAATACATCGCGACGCTTCTTCGAGCACTTCTGATTCATTGTAGCCTAGGACTACTTCATCGAATGTGGCTGATCGCTCTAAGGCTGGACGTTCTTTGATCTTAGTTGGTTCTTTCATGAAATGTTCATTTCTGCTGCCAAGCGACAAACATGTTTTTCTTTTTGAACATAAACTTTATTACGCTTTTCGAGTTCAACCCAATCAACAAGATGCGCGTCAAATTCAGGCCCGTCAACGCAAGTAAACTGAACTTTTTTATCAACGGTGACGCGACAGCCACCGCACATCCCTGTTCCATCGATCATGATGGCATTAAGCGAAACAAGGGTTTTTACTTTAAAATCACGTGTGACAAGTGCCGTATTTTTCATCATCGGGATGGGCCCTACCGAATAAACGATGTCGTAAGACCCCTTTGTCAATAAATCGCGTAAAATATCAACGGTAAAACCTTTTTGTCCATATGATCCATCATCCGTTGCCACATAAAGCTCGCTGGAAGCATCTCTTAATTCTTTTTCCAAAATCAACATGTCTTTTGTTCGCGCGCCAAGAATGGTTGTGACATGGTTGCCGGCCTCTTTGAGCGCAAGCGCCACAGGATAGATTTCCGCGATCCCAACGCCTCCACCGACAAGAATCACTTTTCCATACTTTTTAATCTCCGTCGGATGTCCAAGGGGCCCAACAAAGGCATACAACGAATCACCAACATTCATTTTTCCAAGCAATTGTGTGCTAAAACCTGCTTCTTGAAAAATTATTGTAACAGTTCCGTTCTTTTTATCTGCACGGACAACGGTTAGCGGAATGCGCTCACCGTGCTCGCTGACCATCAAAACAACAAACTCGCCTGGACGCGCCTTTGCCGCGATATCCGGAGCCAAGATCTGCATTTCAACAATTTTTGAAATGGGGCTATTAAGGATGATTTTCTTTGAAACAATTTTCATCTTTTGCCTAATTTTTGTGCATCAAAGGTTAAAAACACAAATTGAGCCTAAAATAAAAATAGGACGTCCATTAATTGGACGTCCTTGCCGCAATGTTGTTTGATAATATTACATCCAATTTCCATTGTCAATAAAAAATCTAAAATTTTATTTACCATTAAATTTTTATCTTCTCAATTAATTTCTCGTCAATACTTAAAGGACGTATCCATTGCGTTCCCTGTTCGCCTTTTTTAGGCCAATAACAAACATCTACGTCCGTAGCGCGAAACTTTGAAAATCGTTTCACTAATGACGCTGCTTGATAAATGATTTCTTGTCCTGGATCCTTCCCTTGCAAGACAGCTAGAGGGCCAAAAAGATCCTTGAGCTGAAAAAATACATCATCTTGATCCGCGTGTTCAAAAATCTTTGTATTTTCGCCATCGTCGCGCCCAACAATCACTTTAAAATCCGCTGAAAAACGAAAATGACGCCCCACAGACAGCAGCACAATATCGTTTAAATTCCTGTAACCGTATTTAAATAAATCTTTTAAACGTTTTGAAAAATTTTGATCCGCCAGCAAGCATCCTCCACCAGTGGGAATGAAATCAATAACCCCAAATTCTCGTCCCAGTTTCAACAACTCTGAGCGTGAACGCCCTGAAAATGAAAACAATTTCTCCCGATTAAGTTTCCCTTTCTGCTCAACAATAATTGGATCAAGAAGTCTTGCAGATAAAGGACGCAAAAGCTGCCCTTCCAATCCGCTTTCATGCTCAATGCTGTGAAGCTGATGGCGATGTTGCGACATCGGTCTTTGCCCCAAAACTTCACCTGTAAAAATAAACTCAGCGCCAATTTTTATCATGTATTCTTTTGCTTTCTTAAGCTGATAGGCATGGCAATCCGTACAGGGATTCATGGCTTTTCCATGCCCATATTTAGGCGCCTTCACGAGGCTAAGAAACTCTTCGCCAAAATAAAAAATCTCAAGAGGAACTTGAAGCTGATTGGCAATGGTAACGACCGAGGGATTTGGCTTCGTATGCCACGGGAGGACAAAGTGAATGCCAAAAACATCCACATTCAAATCTTTAATAATTTTCACCGCTAACGCACTATCCAGCCCTCCCGACATCAAGCCGACTGCCTTAAGCGATGATTTTTGTTTTATTGTATACATGAGCGCAGATATGGTATCTTATTCATTACCTCTGTTCAAGAAATTTCTCACCATCAAAAATATTTGCCTCATGATTTATTTTGTGGTATAAGAGGTAATCTAAATGATCTCAAAATAAGGAACAAAAATGTCTAACCAAACAAAAAGTACAAAAATTCAAAACGGCGCAGAAATTCTGATTCAATGTCTGGAAAAACAAGGCGTTGAATATATTTTTGGTATTCCTGGTGGCGTTTCTATTCCCATCTTTGATGCCCTTTTAGCCTCAAAGATCAAATTTATTCTGACACGGCATGAGCAAGCCGCAACCCATATTGCTGATGGTTATGCCCGCGCAACAGGCCGTCCGGGCGTTGTCCTTGTCACCAGCGGCCCCGGCGCCACCAACACGGTCACCGGCATTATGAACGCACATATGGATTCTGTGCCGATTATTGTTCTCTGCGGCCAAAGCGTAGTTCCGCTTATCGGCAAAGATGCGTTTCAAGAAGCTGACATCACGGGAATCACATTACCCATCGTTAAACATAGCTATTTAGTAAAATCAACTAATGATATTCCACGTATCGTGAAAGAAGCTTTTTTTATTGCAAACACTGGACGCCCAGGCCCTGTTTTGGTGGATTTACCGAAAGATATCACCGCAGGTAATTTTACAGGTTCCATTGAGCAAAACATGGACATTCCTGGCTATAAATTTGCCACAAAAGGAAAAAAATCAGACCTTATCCAGATCGCAAAACTTTTAAAAGCATCAAAACGTCCACTCCTTTTAGCTGGTCACGGCATTGTTATTGCTAAGGCGAGCGCGCAAATGCGCAAATTTGCGGAAAAATTAAACGCACCGGTTGTCAATACACTCTTGGGCAAAGGTGCTTTTCCGGAAACCCATCCGCTATCGCTCGGGATGGTGGGCATGCACGGAACCGCCTATGCGAACAAGGCATTAACAGGCTGCGACTTAATTTTTTCCATCGGTTCACGCTGGGATGACCGCATTAATGGCAACAACGCAGAATTTTGCGTAGGCGCGAAAAAAATCCATGTCGATATTGATCCGGCAGAAATTCGAAAAATCGTTGTTCCCGATGCCTATTGCATCGGCGATGCAAAACTCGTCCTCGAGGAGCTTTTGGAACTCGTTGATCCCCTAGATACCGATGAATGGATCAAAGAGATTGAATTCTTTAAAAAAGAATATCCTTTGCATTATGATCTTGCCAAGGGATTGACTCCTCCATCGATTATTGATGAACTTTTTAAAATTACCAAAGGAGCGGCAATCGTCGCAACGGACGTCGGCCAGCACCAAATGTGGAGCGCGCAATTCTATAAATGCGACCAACCGGATCAATGGCTTTCATCAGGCGGCGCCGGAACCATGGGCTTTGGCTTCCCTGCAGCCGTTGGAGCACAATTTGGAAGGCCTGGAGAGCTCGTTTTCGCGATTTGCGGAGACGGGGGTTTTCAGATGACGATGTCGGAATTAGCCACCGCGGCCGTTCATAAACTTCCTGTTAAAGTAATTATCATGGCAAATCGCTATCTGGGGATGGTCCGGCAATGGCAAGAACTCTTTTTTGACAATCGTCTTTCGGGCGTAGAACTCAAAGGTAATCCGGATTTTGTTAAATTTGCCGAAGCCTACGGAGTTAAGGGGCTTCATCTAACGCATGTGAATGATATTCACAAAGTTCTGGCGGAAGCCATCGCGCACCCAGGGCCGGTTGTCATCCAGGCGGATGTCATTCGAGAAGACAACGTATTTCCGATGATTCCTGCGGGTAAGGCCGCCTATCACATGATTCTGGAGCCTCCTAAAAAAGAAGGAAAATAAATGGCAACCCAAATATCTAAAAAAATAAAAAATCAGCACACCATCAGCTTACTGATGGCGAACAAACCCGGCGTCCTGGTGCGTATCGCCCTCGTTTTCGCACGTCGCGGCTTCAACATCGATTCGTTGACGGTTTCCCCTTCTTTCGATGAGCGCTTTTCTCGTATGACCATCACGGCCCAGGGAGATCCGGCAACCCTCGAACAGATCATCAAACAAGCTGCCAAGCTCGTTGATGTCTTAAATGCCGAAGAACATGCCCCCGGCGAGGGAATTGAAAAAGAATTGGCCCTCTTCAAGATACGTTACAAGCCGCAATTGAAAGCCGCGCTTGAAAGACTATTGAAAAAATATCACGCCCGCCTGCTTGATAAAACAGCAACATCCGCCATTATCGAACAAACGGCAACGACAGAAGGGATCAACGAACTCGAAATCGCATTGAAGAAATTTGGTTTGATCGAACTGGTGCGCACAGGAAAGATCCTCATTGCCCGTGGCAATGAACCCACGTAAGAAAACTGAACACTCCTAGAAGAAACACCCTGCAGAAAAGATCAAGCTATAAATGAAGCACGTTTGGACCGTGATGCCAATGGCTTGATTCATTGCTTGTGTTTCCGAATCTCGCAAGACAATCGAAATCGCTGAAAATGAAAAAAAATACGCACCGCTGGCAAAGACTGTCCATAGATGCTGGCGCGTAAGCATAAAGATCAAAAAAGGTATAATACAAGCAACAAAAACAGAAAAGATATATTCTTTACGGCCAAAATTCTTACCAAATCGCACCACAAGCGTTTTCTTGTTCACGCTCTTATCTCGTAGATGATCGCGAATATTATTAATCGTCAATACGCCAACAGCCCAAAGTCCTGGCGCTATTCCTGCCAGGACAACAACAAGGTTTATTTCATGAGTTTGAACAAAATAAGTCCCGGCGACCGCCACAGGTCCAAAAAATATAAAAACAAGGAGATCACCTAATCCCATGTAGCCAAGAGGCTTTTTCCCTGCCGTATAGAAGATCGCAGCGAAAATGGATAAAACCGCGATCAGCAAGATGGACAATCCTGCACGCAAAATAAGATATGCACATGGAAAGATCAACAAAACCATCACGAAGACAATCGCACGCTTTAATTCGTCAAGACTGACTTCACCGACCAAGATCCCCCTCATCGGGTCAAAGTCGCCTTTTCTATCGGCACCTTTCTTCAGGTCACCGTAATCATTGACCAAATTAACAAGAATATGCAGAAGCCAAGCGCTGATCAAAGCGCACGCCGCCGACGGCCAATGTCCGATCCCGTCTGCGAACGCCATAGCGACACCAATAAAGACGGATGCAAACGAAAGCAAAAGTGAACTTGGCCTAATCGCCATTGCCCATTTTTGGAAAAAAGAAATTATACTTTTATTCATGTTCTTTTAAATACCGGTCAACTTCAATCGCGGCCATGCAGCCGGATCCGGCGGCCGTGATGGCTTGGCGATAATGCTTATCTTGCACATCACCGCAGGCAAAAACACCCGCAACGCTTGTTTGCGTTGCTCCCGGCTTGGTTAAAATGTAACCCGTTTCGTCAAGCTTGAGCTGTCCATTTAAAAAATGAGTATTCGGCTCATGCCCAACCGCATAAAAAAGGCCAGCCGCATCAAAAACTTTTTCTTGATCTGATCTTGCATGTTTTGTTTTTAATTGACGCAACATGTTGTCGCCTAGGGCTTGCGTGACATGGGTTTCCCAGATGATCTCAACCTTCGGATGATTTAAAATTTTTTCCTGCATGGCTTTTGTGGCACGCAGAACATCGCGGCGGACAAATAAAAAAACCTTGCTAGCAAATTTTGTTAAATAAAGGGCTTCTTCGCAAGCTGTGTCTCCTCCACCAATCACAGCCAAGACTTTATTTCTAAAAATTGGTAAGCCGCCGTCGCAAACAGCGCAGGCTGAAATTCCTTTTTGCCAAAATTGATCTTCACCTTTGATGCCAAGGCGCTTAGCCGTTGCTCCCGTTGCAATAATGAGAGCTTTGGTCTGAACAACACTCCCATCAACAAAAATTTTAAAAGGTCTTGCCTTGAGATCAACCTTTTCGATCGTCTTTGTTTCAATTCGCACCCCAGATTTGATCGATTGCTTGCGCATTCTTTCCATGAGTTCAAATCCAGAAATGCCTTCTGGAAAACCAGGAAAATTTTCAATATCGGTTGTTGTTGTCAGCTGTCCACCAGCGGCGATGCCGCCGGCCATCATGCCTTCAAACATGAGAGGTTGAAGTTGTGCGCGAGCGGTGTAAATCGCTGCTGTATGTCCTGCAGGACCGGAACCGATAATAACAACATTTTCTATGCTCATAAACGCTCCTTTGAAATCGACGGATGCAAATCGGTAATCTTTTTTATGACGAGTCGAGGGCTCATCTCACTGGTTTTATTATAACATTCTTTTTCTTTTTGAATAAGATCATCAAGATTTTGTTCGGATTTGATAGAAAATCCAGCGTCTTTGATCATTTGAAAGGTTTTATAGCGTGACGTGCCTTTGACATTCAGATATCCGTCCATAAAAAGTGAACTGGCCGGATAAAGGCCTAAAACCTGCATGTCGCGCAAATGATATTCACGTCCTGCTGCCATACGAATTTCCGCCTTAGGATTTAGAAAACGATAAAGACATAAAACTCTCAGGCAATATTCCGGTGAAAGGTTTGCTTTTTTGGAAATTTTCGTGCCTTGAATCGGAAGAAAAAAATTAACCGGAATCGATTTGACGTTCTTAAACGCCCGAAGCATTAATGCGGCATCAATCACGTCATCGGGGGTTTCCCCCATGCCGACAATAACCCCTGAACACATATCCAGGCCGGCACTTTGAGCGGCTTTTAACGTTTGCAAGCGCTTGTCAAAGGTGTGGGTTGTGCAAATGTGGGAATAATATTTTTGAGATGTGTTGATGTTATGATTAAGACGATCAAGGCCCGCTTTTTTTAGAATCAATGCTTCCTCTTTATTCACAAAACCTGGTGAAACGCAGACTTCCATCGGATATTTTTTTTTGATAGCACGAATAACGCCCGTTAAGCGCTCAAGCCGCTGGCGACCCTGTTCTCTACCGGAAAAAACCATGCAATAACGAAATGCGCCTGACTGATAGGCGATTTTCGCTTCTTTGAGAATCTCCACATCCGATTTCATCGGATACGATTCAATCGCGGTTCTTGAAAACTTTGATTGAGCGCAATACTGGCAGTTTTCAGAACAATGTCCATTTTGCACATTGTTAATGATGTGGATGGTTACGTCTTTGCCCCAATACTTACGGCGGATACGGAACGCCGCGTTTAAAAGCAGGAATAAATTGATTTTTGTCGATTGAAGCAACAGCCGGCAGTCTTTTCGTGAAATCGAATGACCATTTAAACTTCGCTGTTCAAGCATTTGATAAAATGAGTTTTTCATAATCCATGTATTGTAAAGGAATGCCTTACGAAAATCAAATAATCAAAAAAAAGTCCCGAAAAAGCCCTTGATTTATATACTAATATTCAGTATATTATGGTTTATGTTTAAAGACCTTCATACTTTCCATATTCCGGTTATGGGCATAGGTTTTTCCATCGACACACCGGTCAAAGTCGCCCGTTACGGAATACCCTCCGTCATTTCGTTGGTCGATGATACCTTGATTGAACATATGCGTAAATTTTATTGCAATGTCTATCATGTCGACTATCATGAAATCACACACAATGAACATGATCACCGTGCCCGCCGAATCACGGAATACCTTGATCTTCTTGATTCTATTGTTCGTAAACAATTTGAAGAGTTGAAAGCTTCGGCCTTTGAAAAAGGCACTGAGATCACTAAATACTTTGAGCTTCTGCCAGACACGTCTCCTGCAAAAAAAATGTACACGACCATGCTGGCCACCAAAAATACCGCTGAAAAACAAAAACTTCAAGAAATTTTGCGTGAAAAAATACGTCCTGGAAGTATTGATGTCAATATTATGACAAAGCTCGACCGAACAAATTATGCACCTACCGGCGAAGAATTACCCGAGGAATTCTCCGACGCCCTTTCGGCGCTTCGTGGATATGCCTCAAGCACGCTCAACTCTGCGATTGTTCTTTCAGCTGGATTTAATCGCAGGCTCTATTCTTATCTTGAACAATTTAAGGATTTTTATGCAGATAAAACAGGTGAAATAAAGAAAAAAATTATTTTAAAAGTGAGTGATTACCGCTCATGCATTACCCAAGGAAAATTCCTTGCCAAAAAAGGCCTTTGGATTTCTGAATATCGCATTGAATCGGGTTTGAATTGCGGCGGACATGCTTTTACATCAAACGGATATCCCCTAGGGCCTATTCTTGAAGAAATGAAAGTAAAAAAAGATGAATTTGTGGCAAGCTTGCGAAAAATCTACAATGAAGCGATTAAACTTAAAAATCAATTAACTTCACATACCCCGCCAGATCCTAAAATTACCGTTCAAGGCGGTATTGGAACAGCTGAGGAAGATCGCTTTTTACGAGAACATTATCGCGTTGACGGAACAGGCTGGGCTACCCCATTTCTTTTAGTTCCAGAAGTTACAAATGTTGATGATAAAACTTTACAAAAGCTTGTTGACGCTGACGAACATGACCTTTATTTAAGTAACTCATCGCCGATGGGCATTCCGTTTAACAACTTAAAAACATCGGACAGTAATCTTGCCCAGGAAAAACGCGTCAAAGAAAATCATCCCGGAAGCCGATGTCCCCTTGGACATCTTCGTTTTAATACAGAATTTACCCAACAGCCGATTTGCCTTGGTTCCCGTCAATATCAAAAGCTAAAGCTTGATCAACTGGCACAATCAACAGATCCGGAAAAAATTCATCAAATAAACGATGTCATTGCCAAAACATGCATCTGCTTTGATCTTGGGGCCTCTGCATTAATTAAAAATAAAATTCAAACCGCAGATAAAGAGCTAACTCCTGCCGTTTGCCCCGGGCCAAATCTTGCCTATTTTTCAAAAGTAATGACACTCAAAGAGATGGTTGATCATATCTATGGACGTGCAAATTTCTTAAATTCAAAAATCCGCCCTCATATGTTTATTAAAGAACTTAATATTTACATTAACAATCTTGTCGACCAGCTCAAGCATTGCAAGTGTACGCTAACGGAAAACCAAATCAAACAATTCGAAGAATTTAAAACAAATATGCTCGACGGGATTTCGTATTACAAAAATTTGTTTGGAAAAGAGCTCCTTTTAGCGCAAGATCAAAAAGAAAAAATTATGCAGGAGCTGGAAGATCTTGAAGTCAAAATCCTTGGATTTAAACTCTCCCCCGCAAATCCTTTTCACCAGGCCCATCTTGCATAAGCAATTAAGAATTTTTTGATTTTCGTAGGTCGTGGGTCAACCGCATGGAACAAAATTTTGGTCCGCACATAGAACAAAATGGCTGATCTTTGGGGCGATTCATCGGGAGGGACTCTTCATGAAAAGTTTTCGCTTTTTGAGGATCAAGACTTAAGCGAAAAAGATCTTCCCAGCGGAAGTCATAACGAGCTTTGGAAATAGCATGATCCCATTTTTGTGCTTCAGGATGTCCTTTGGCTAAGTCTGCCGCATGAGCGGCAATTTTATAAGCAATCATCCCATCTTTAACATCATCCTTGTTTGGCAGGCCTAAATGCTCTTTGGGCGTGACGTAGCAAAGCATGGCGGTCCCGTACCACCCGATCATCGCCGCACCGATTGCTGATGTAATATGATCATACCCAGGAGCGACATCGGTCGTTAATGGTCCGAGCGTATAAAATGGTGCGCCGTGACAAAATTCATTTTCCTTTTCCATATTTTCTTTAATCAGATTCATAGGGATATGTCCGGGGCCTTCAATGATAGCCTGAACCTCATATTTCCAAGCACGCTTTACAAGTTTCCCTAATTCTTTGAGCTCAGCAAATTGGGCTTGATCATTAGCATCGGCAATACTTCCCGGCCGAAGGCCATCCCCTAAGCTAATCCCAATATCATAATCGCGTAAAATTTCACAAATGTCATCAAAATGAGTGTATAAAAAATTTTCTTTTTTGTGATATAGGCACCATGCTGAAAGCGCGGCGCCTCCGCGAGATACAATACCTGTTAAGCGTTTCGCAGACAATGGAACATTCTTAAGGCGGACCCCTGCATGAATCGTAAAATAATCAACACCCTGTTCAGCTTGCTCAATGAGCGTCTCTTTAAAGATATCCCAATTTAAATCCTCCGCGATGCCATCAACTTTCTCTAAAGCTTGATAAATAGGAACGGTGCCAATCGGAACAGGGCTATTACGGATAATCCACTCCCTTGTTTGGTGAATATCCGGGCCGGTTGATAAATCCATAACGGTATCTGCACCCCATCGGACCGCCCAAATCATCTTTTCTACTTCTTCGGCAATGCTAGAGGTCACAGAAGAATTCCCAATGTTTGCGTTAATTTTTGTTAAAAACCGTCGCCCGATAATCATGGGTTCGGCTTCTGGATGATTAATATTGGCCGGTAAAAAAGCCCTGCCGCAAGCAATCTCATCGCGAACAAATCTTGGTGAACAATTTTCACGAACTGCCGCAAACTCCATCTCGGGAGTAATCTTCCCTTTTTTAGCATAATGAAACTGCGTCGGTATACAACCGTTTTTGGCTTTTAAAATTTTGCGCGGTGATTTTAAAAAAAATTCGACGGAAGATTCCACGGTATCGCGGCGCGACAGAATCCATTTCTGCCGAACAAGGGGAACACCTTTTGAAATGTTTAATTTAATATGCAGATCCGTATACGGACCCGACGTATCATATAAATCCAGTTTCTGATTTTTATCGTGAGTTACCTGACGAAACGGTACGCGAATATCTTTAAATATTCGGCCTTTTTTATAGATTTTGCGAGAACCCGGCAACGATTGATAGCTCAAATCAATTTTACGAAAATCACATTTCATAAGGGTTTTTTTCAGGAGGCGAGCCATTGAATAGGAGATCCTACAGCTGATATTTGACGCCGCTCAACAGGCTGACCAGAAGCTAAAGCATCGACGGCAAGCTTTAAATCCGAGGATGTCACTTTGCTTTCATCATCCCAGCTATTGTCAATACGGCCATGATAAACGAGTTTTTTGTGCTGATCGTAAAGAAACACTTCTGGAGTGCATTGGGCCTGAAAACTCTTGGCAACAGCTTGCGTCTCATCAAGTAAACAAGGAAAATCGAACATTAATTCTTTGCTTCTTTCCAGAACGTTTTCATTTGTATTCTCGGCATGCTGACAATGAGCATTAGGATTAATTAAAACAGTATTGATTCCAAGGCATTTGGCATGTTTTGCAATACGTACAAGACGAGACCAGAATACCTGTGTATACGGACAATGGTTGCAGGCAAAAATAACCAAAGAACCAAGAGTGCCTGCCAAGTCATCTGACTTATGGTATTTTCCGTGCAAATCGCACAAATCAAAGGACGGCATTAATGTTCCCATAGGGATTTTGATAGACGCAGAGAGTGGCATGAACATTTCCTTTTTCTTTTAAGAAATATCATTATAAACTTCCCTGATTAACTGTCAAGACCAAAACAGAAGGGTTTTGTTTGTTTTTTTGCTTTGACACGATATAATATTTTATTATTAATTCTTTAAAATGAAAAAGATACAATGAATGAAGACATCATAATAAAAAGGATCCCTCTGGGCCCCATGGGAAATTTGGCTTATCTTGTTGCGGATAAAAAAAACAAAAAAGCCGCCATTGTGGATCCTGCCTGGGATATTCCATTGATTGTAGCTGAAGTTAAAAAACTGGGGGTTGAAATTGTTTGCGGCCTGCTTACGCATGGCCACTATGATCATTCTGACGGAGTCAAAGGCCTGATAAAAAATCTAGATGTTCCGATTTATATTTCAGAAAAAGAAATTAAGATTTACATTCCCGAATGTCCCAACCTCAAAACAACAAAAAATCATCAAAAGATCAGAATCGGAGATTTAGAAATCACCTGTATCCATACGCCTGGACACGCCCCCGGATGCCAATGTTTTCACGTTGGAAATCATTTGCTGACTGGGGATACGCTTTTTGTGAACGCCTGCGGACGATGTGATCTTCCTGGCGGGAGCGCAAAAGCAATGTATCACACATTATATACGGTTATCGGTGAACTGCCCGACGAGACAATTATTTATCCAGGACATGCCTACGGGTCAAGACTGACATCCACCTTAGGGCAAGAACGAAAAACAAATCCGTATCTGACATGTGCCAGCGAAACAGAATTTCTTGAAAATCGAATGGGTTAGCTTTTATTCTTCAAAAAGCCACGTCGAAAGGTATCTCTCCCCCGTATCGCAAAGAACCGTGACGATTGTTTTTCCTTTGGATTCAGGCCGTTTTGCCACTTCCAGGGCTACCCAAAGATTAGCCCCCGAAGAAATACCGCACAAAATTCCTTCTTCCTTGGCAAGGCACCGTGCCACTTGACCGGCATCTTCATGACTCACCGTTATAATCTCGTCAATAATTTTACGATTTAAAATATCCGGTACAAATCCTGCGCCAATCCCCTGAATCTTATGCGGCGATGGCTGCCCTCCCGAAAGAACAGGTGAATCTTTGGGCTCAACCGCAATGATTCTGACTTTTGGATTCTTCTTTTTCAAAACTTCTCCAACGCCAGTTAGCGTACCTCCAGTTCCAACGGCCGCGATAAAAACATCCACCTTGCCTTTTGTATCCGTTAAGATTTCTTGCGCTGTCGTCTGACGATGAATTTCAGGATTGGCTAAATTTTTAAACTGCTGAGGAATAAAACTATTCGGCGTTTTCTTTGCTAATTCTTCGGCCTTTTCAATGGCCCCTTTCATACCCAAAGCGCCTTCTGTCAAAACAAGTTCTGCCCCAAGTGCCTTTAAAAGTTTCCGCCGTTCGACACTCATCGTCTCCGGCATGGTCAAGATCAATGGATACCCTTTCGCGGCGGCAACAAAGGCAAGGGCGATCCCTGTATTACCACTCGTCGGCTCAATAATCACGGATCCGTCTTTTAACTTACCACGCTTTTCCGCATCCTCAATCATTGCAAGCCCAATACGATCTTTTATACTCGAAAGTGGATTAAAAAATTCCAGTTTGACTAAAACTTTTCCAGGAAGGCCTTTGGCCAGGCGATTGATCTTAACAAGCGGAGTATTGCCGATTGTCTGTGTAATATCATCAAATACTCTTGCCATGGCTCTCTCCTTTATTAATGGTCGTCATCCCAGCATAAAGCGCTTTTGCCGCAGCCCAGCTAAAAAGACGAAACGGCAAAAAACGTTTTAGTAAATACAAAAATCGACTCTGCGCATCCGGAATATTGCGGAATGAGGGGTTATCGTTGTTAATGATATCTTCGATAAGAATCGCAACTTCTTCAGGATCTTTGTTGTCCGCCTTCACATGATCGTTGGTGCGCTTCTGAAAGGCTTGAGAAATTTCATAATAAGGGCTTTCCTGATTAAAAAATCGCGATGCATACCTTCGGTTCTCGTAAAAAATTTTTGTCTTGTAAACTCCGGGTTCAACGAGGCAGACCTTGATCCCAAAAGGAAGTAATTCG
>Ga0172370_10000696_pt1 | contig 52733 bp, 99 predicted proteins | sample LakKiv5m_FD_114538 | JGI IMG/M metagenome (GOLD analysis project Ga0172370, IMG submission 114538) | Freshwater microbial communities from Kabuno Bay, South-Kivu, Congo - kab_022012_11.5m | ecosystem: Environmental > Aquatic > Freshwater > Lake | place: Democratic Republic of the Congo...
CTTCCAGACCCCCAGTAAACCATTCTTATATCATCTTCAATTTGATCGTAGCCTTTTTTAGCATCTCTAACAATGGTAATATCTTTCATTTCGAATTTTGGTTTTAAATTTAATCCACCTTCTGGTCTTTTATAAATATTTAAACAGCAATGTAATTTGACATCAGAATAATTTTTTAATCCAAGATCCTCACTATAAATTAAATCAAATTCATATAAAGTAATAATATTATCTAATTGAGAAATAGGCAATATAAAAGAAACATAATCTCCTATTTCTACTGACTTTTTGAAAAATTTTGCAGCTAATTGCATTTTAGCGCCATAAGGTGGATTACCTATAATCAATCTACCTTTTTTATACTGTATATCTAATTGTAAAAAATCTTGTTGAATTATATTTTTTGATTCTGGTTCAATATCATAAGCAGAACAAAAAAATAATTGATCTGAAAATGAACCATTTCCTGCACTTGGTTCTATAATATCTGAAACATTTTTTTCATCTATGACCTCAAAAGTTTTATTTATACAATACTTTGCTAATTCTCTAGATGTATAGTATTTATCATTCTGAATTTTACCCATAGATTATTTTATCTAAAATATAAACAAAAGTTTTCATTTTGTATAAAATAAGCATGATAGGACTAGAATTATATATCAAAGACATTAATAATACATTTTATTGTTATAAGCAAAGACATAGTGGTTATATCATAATCGACTTTTTAAAGATCAGAGACCAGAATATCTTCAATTTGACAGCTGAAGATATTATATTTGAATTACATTCGAAATATTTTATGGATGATACAGATAATTATCACAGTAAAGATCCTTTAGAGTATGGCTTAAGAATACCTAATGATCTAGATGAGTATCAGAATTTTGATGATATCTATTTGTACGTCAAAAACTATATTTACAATAAATGTACTGAAGATAAAATTTGCTATGATGCAGATTATAGTGATTATGTCATTTATATTGATTTAATTGATCAAATAATAGAAGGAAACGACAAAGATGAAGAAAGTGATTCATCTGGAAACAAGTTAAAAAAAGATGAAGATTGCGGATGTCCTTAAAATAAATTTTTGAAATAATTTTTTATTTCAAAATAATTTCTTATTTTTGTAGAAACAATTAAAACTCTAAAATTCGGATTAAAATAGAAAAAAATAATATTTTTTTAAGAATATATAGAAAAAAGAAAAAACTTTATTATATTTGCATCATATAAGAATAACTAAAAACGAAATGAAAAACTACAATAACATAATGAACCTAGTACTGCTCTTAAACCTCTTGTTATGCAACAAGTTGACTGAGCGATTTATGCTATTGTAATATCAATTATATACACAATTAATAAAAACCTCAGTCAAAAACTGAGGTTTTTTTATTTTATAGTTCTTTCAACTATGGTCCTGTGGTGGAAATGGCGATACACGTTAGTCTTAAGAACTAATGCCCTTTGAGGATTGAGAGTTCGAGTCTCTCCAGGACTACAAAAATGCCCTTGTAGGAGAATAGGCATATCCGCTTGGCTAAGAACCAAGACTTTCTGTGGGTTCGATTCCCACCAAGGGTACAAAATGGACCACTAGCCCAATTGGCAGCGGCAAACGATTTAAGATCGTTAAAGTATCAGTTCGAATCTGATGTGGTCTACATAATAATGCTCCTATAGGCCAATTGGCAGAGTCGTCTATCTCAAAAGTAGAATAGTCCCAGTTCGAATCTGGGTAGGAGCACATAAGCCTCCATGGCGTAATCGGCAGTCGCGCAAGATTTAGGCTCTTGATATCCCAGTTCGAATCTGGGTGGAGGTACAAAAAAACGGTAAGTGAATATTTCACTTACCGTTTTGGGGCTGACCACCAATCTTCAAAATAAACAAAGATAAATTTTATATGGTTTTAAAATTTAAATGTTTATATTTCCGGTTAATTTTTTTCTTTCCGGTTAATTTTTTTCTATGAATTTTTCAATAGCTTCTTTGATTAAATCCACAGTTAATTCAGTTATATTATGAATTAAAAAATCACTATGACATTTATCATTCCAAGGATGTGATACTTTAATAGATACTTTATCATCAGGTTTACCATTTAAAACTTTGATACCATCATCTATCATTATATCAGCATACTTCCATTTTCCTGCTGATTGTTCAGCAAAAAATACTTTATCATATTGAAATCCATTTTCATCTAGCCATATTTGTGCTGCAACTTTAGCTTCAGGTGTTGGTTGATTTGTAACTATGTATAAATCATAGCCTTGACTTTTAACATAATCATAAATTTTACTGATAGTATTTACTGCACCTGGATAAGGTTTACAAGTTTCAAAGACCTCTGCTTTGTGACTTTCAAACCATTCCTTTGGATTTTCACCATCGTATTCCATTTGCTGATACCAATCCCAAATATCAGCTTTATACACTTTATTATTCGGAAAATACTTTTGGTATAGTTCATTATAAGCATCAACCATATTATTAATGGTACCATCTATATCTATACCTACTTTTATGATCATATTTTCATCAAAATTTTCAAATAGTTTTATTCGTTTCATTTTATCATATTATTTTTATAAATTATATATCTTCTGGTCGTTTTTCAAAATAATGTAAATATTTCATCTGAGCTTAATACTTTTAAGTTTTTCAATAGCCTGTTTTATAATATTTATATTCAATGATTCTATATTAGGTATATTAAAATCACCTTCAACATTTGTATTCCATAATTGTTCAACTTTAATTGATACTTTACTAAGAGGTTTATTTCCAATAACTTTATCAGCATCATCAACCATTATATCGGCATATTTCCATTTATCTTTGGCTGAATCAACAAAAATTATGTTATCATATTTAAACCCATAATTTTTTAGCCATACTATCGCAGCATCTTTAGATTCTTGTGTAACTTGATTAGTAACGATATCGAGTTTATATCCATAATTTTTAATAAAATCATAAATATTATTAACCGTAGTTACAGCATTCGGATAAGGTTTAGCATATTCAAAAGTTTCTGCTTTTTTGGCTTTAAACCACTTATCAGGATCTTCACCATTATAATCCATTTTACGATACCAATACCAATCATCAGCTATAAATGTTTCTTTATCTGGAAAATATTTTTTAAACGTATAGTTATATGCCTCAGTAAAATTAGATATAGTTCCATCTATGTCTATACTGATTGTTATATTATTTGTAAATTGTTCATATAGTCTCAAATATTTCATAAATTATATTTTTTAGCATTTATTTCTAAGTCATATTGTTCTTTTTCTTTTGGTGTGAGTATAACTTCTTCAAATTTAGGTGGTACATCATCCCAAGAATAACCGCCGAAACGACTTAACATTACTAATATTTCATCTGTTTTTGGTTTCGATACATTATTAGTAAAATTATATAACCATCTTTTTATTTCATTTTCATCCATATCAATTTTTCTTAATGATACTTCAAAATATTGGTCGATTTTTACTAACCAAACTTTTGCTGGTTGTACTTGTTCATATTGTTTTAAATATTTCATAATTTAATTCCATCATCTGTTTCATTAGGTAAATTATTCCACCAATTATTACCATGCTTATTAAGACCTTTTTTTATTCCTAAAAAATCACCAGCATTTTCACCAAATATCATATGATCATACCAATCACACATTTTACACATATGATCTTCTACAATATCACCAATATCGTTTATATCATACTCTTCATCAGATAAATGAAAATGTTCTCTAATATCTTCTCTTATTTCGCCTAATAAATCATATTCTACTGCACCGCCAGTACATAAACTTTGATAAGCTTCTTCTTCGTTTTCATATTCCCAGGTAGATTCATCATCTTCATCTCCACTACCAACAACATCATCAGTACCGATGTAATCATACACCCTATTTGAGAATTCATTATTCCACCAATCACTTGGATAATTAGTTAGTAGATATTCTCTAATTTCATTAATCAAATCATTATTAATGTTATCAAATTTCTCATTTAAAAATTGTTCAAAATTTTTCATTCTTATAAATTATATTTTTTTGCTGCTCTACCTACATCTGAAATATCAGGCAATTTATTAATAGCATTTTTTTGTTGTTTTTTTTCTTCTTCTTTTTTTCTATCCTTATATATTTTTCCAATAGCATTATAATATTTAAGTGGTATACTAACATTATTTTCTAAATACCAGTTACCTCTTATTTGCACATTTGCCGGGGGATATCCATAAATAGATAATTCACATTTGTTTTTATAATTAACAGTAAATGTATATTTCTTATCTTCAAAAATAATACTAAAAGTGCCGCTATAAGGTTGATAGAAATATTCCTTATTTATGTATCCCTGAAAACCAATGAATAAATTTTCTTCTTTAATAATTTTAATTAAATCCTTAATAAAATTATCAAGTTTATCATCCTTCCTCTTAAACCATTCATTGATAGATTCTATATGTTTCATTTTTTATATATTATATTTTTTACATCTTTTATTAAAGTATCCAGGAAAGGTTCACCATTTATGAATTTTAATTCACCTGTGAATTTTTCTGAATGTTTATCTATTAATTTATGTTTTTGTATTTCTTTTCTAATCTGTATATATTTTAGACTTTTATGTACATAATAAGGTATGTGTATTAAGAAAATACCTATTACTTTATCTGATAAATAATAGGCTTCTTCTTCCAATTTAGCGATCAAAAGTTTCAAATCATCTAAAATAGTTATTAGCAAAGCATTACCAAATATTTTATTTATATTATTCTTATTGATTAATTTAAGAGTTTTTATCACGGATTCATAATCTCCATTTATTAAAATATAGGAATCACATTTATTTATAATTGAATCATATATACCTTCAAATATTTTAAATTTTGTTATCATAATTACTAATCCATATGGATTATTAAATTGCTTTTAAATTTTTTCTCACCTTTTATAATAACAGCAACGTGGTTATTCTTAGTTTTATTATTATCATCAACATCGTGCCATCTTTCTTCAAGTTCTTCAAAAGTTAAATATGTTCTGGTGACTGATGCAGGATCTTCAAAAAATATACAATTATCATTATATCCAATAGCTACAACATAGTGACCATCCTTATAATCTTTTTTCCAGTCCAAATTATCAACTGAATAATCACGCCATGCTTGCATTAAAATAATTGGTGGAATACCTTCATCAATATATTTCTTTAATTGTTTAATCGATATGTTTCTAACTACTTCAGCTTCTAAACCAAAATATTTAGCAACTTCTACCATTTTAGCAAGTTTAGTACCGTGTTCTTCAATACTTGTTCTTTTTGCATCAAGTAATTTTATTAGTTCATCTTCTCTTTTTTCAACACCATAATATATGAGAACTTGTTGCATAGCGGTAACACCACAATCGTAATTAAAAAACTGACGAAGGTCTGGAAATTCCAATTTAACTTTTGGTGTAAGGTTTTCTAATAAGAAGTATTTATAACTTTTCACGTTTTTTAGATACTTTATATTTTTAAGTATATATAAAAAATTAATATATTATTTTAATATATACTTTATTGATAAAAATAATTTAGAAAATGAAAAAATTAGAAAATTTACTTGGCTTTGAAGATTTCAAAAATAATTGGAAGGCTGACGAAGCAAAGAAAACTAAAAGAACGGAAACTGGACTTGATGTTTTAAAAGAAGGAGTCACAGAAATAATTCCAGCAGGTAAAACTGATGATGAATCTTTAAATAATACTTTAATGCAACCTAAATTCGGTATGGATACTGATACTATGATTGAGAAAATAAAAGAATTTATACAAGATGCAGATGAAGATGTTATTGATCATTTCATCAATAACCTCAGAGAAAATTTATTAGAAATGGAGCAGCAAGGCTTTATAGATTCAGATACTACTGATCTAATTGATGAGAAAACCGATGGTGATTGGATTGGTTGGATTGAAGAAGTTATTAATTTGCCAGAATTTCCAGAAGAAGGATTAAACAATCTTATGGAAATGATTCAAGATCTTGAGATGGGTAAAGATATTATAGAAATAGAAGATGAATTCGATGATGAGGAAGATGTCTTTGAATTAGACGATGAAGATGAAGAAGATGAAGAAGATGAAGAAGATGAAGATGATGAAGATGATGAAGATGAAGATGATGATGAAGATGAAGGTGTCTTTGAATTTGATGAGGATGAAGACGAAGAAGAATAATTAATATTTAAAAATATTAGAAAAGACGATGATTATTCATCGTCTTTTTTATTTAATTCACAAATTGCAATTCCAGTTTCAGCATTATATGATATTATTTTTCCAACGACTACATCTGGATTGCTATCTTCTGATACTTCTACTCCAATAATATCATCGGAAAGATTTTTATCTAGTTGTATTTTAATTTCCATTTTTAATCTTTTTTATTTATATATTATAAATACTTAATTCAAATTAAAAAACTAAACAATATATTTTTTCTATATTAATAAAAAATAGAGTATGGTAGAAATAGTACAATCACCAGCAAATGAATCTAGACTAGATATTATTAAAATTTTTCTCGCAGGTGGCATTAGTAATTGTCCAAATTGGCAAAAAGATTTGTGTGATAGATTCTTAAATGATGAAAGACTTCAATATAAGGATGTTATTGTTTTTAGTCCAAGGTGTGAAGAGATTCCAGAGGAGGATCCTCAAGTTAGATGGGAATATGATAAATTGAATAAATCTGATATTATTGGTTTCTGGTTTTCATATGGCTCACTAAACCCCATAACATTATTTGAATATGGCTCATATATAAGATGGCATTCTTGGCCGTTACATTATCCACAAGATAAAATTAATAAGACTCTTGTAGTTGGTTGTCATTCAGATTATCAAAGAAAAAATAATGTTATTATTCAAACAAAATTAGCAAGACCTGGATTAGAGATACAAAATAATTTAGATGATTTCTATAATAAATTAATAGAAACTATTTTAAATTATAAGTTAGAATAAAAAACTTTACTTGAACTACTATACTATAATATATAGAGATAAAAATATAGTCTGGTATGAAATGTAAAGTTATAACTATCTATAAAACAGATCTTGAAGGTGAGGTGAACAACTGGTTAAACTCAGGTAAGTATGAAATAATACATACTGAGCAGACTCAAGTAGATGGATATGTAACACTTACTATATTCTATATGGAACTAAAAGAAGTAAGAAGTAAAAAATTAGACAATATTGAAAAAATAAGAAGACAAAAATGAGGAAATTTCCTCATTTTTTATTATATTTGTATATTAACTTTAATAAACTAATTATATGAAAACTAAGGAATGGAAATTTTCGATTGATAAATCAACAGAAGAAGGATTGTGCATACAGGAAGTTGATCAGGTAAAATATAGTAAGGACGGTCCGAAAAAAACCGGTAAGAAAATCTATACTATTTGGCACGATCCATATGAAAGTGATGAAGCATATATAGAAGATTGGGACTATCTTGATGAAAGAGATTCATTTGACGCTGCCTATAAATGGTGTGTTAATACTTATGGAAAAATAACTGAAATAGAATGAAATATAAAATTTATTTAGACGATTGTCGAATACCAGCTGAAAAAGATTGGATCATAGTTCGCACTTATCAAAAATTTGTTGAAAAAGTTAATGAAATTGGCTTACAGAATATTGAACTAATTTCATTAGATCACGATCTTGATGATAGTGCTATGAGAGAACTTATTAATGGTGGTGAAACCATTGATTATAATAACATCAAAGAAAAAACTGGATTTCATGCTGCTAAATTCTTAGTTGAATTGAGTATGAATACTGATGTACCACTTCCTCAAATTTATGTTCATTCGTTTAATCCTGTTGGTAGTGAAAATATTATATCTTATATTAATAACTATTTGAGAGCCTATGGTTACGATGAAACCTGTATTCGAGTTTTAAATTATTAAAAACATTTAAAAACTAATGTGTTGAGAATTGGCGTAAATGCATCTTTTTTATTTTATATATAGATAAAAAAGATTAATATGAATGATATATCAAAATTTATAAACTTAGGAAAAGAGATTCATGGTGAAAAATATGATTATAGTTTAGCTACTGATTATATCAGTAATAAGACAAAAATAAAAATAATATGTTCAATACATGGTATTTTTAAGTAAGATTATAAGTCTCACATAACAAAAAAGTATGGATGCCCTAAATGTGGTGGTGTGGCTAGAAAAACAACAGAAGAATTTATAGAACAAGCAAAGAAAATTCATGGTGATAAGTATGATTATTCATTGGTAGAATATAAAAATAATTACAAAAAAGTTAAAATAATATGTAAAGAGCATGGTATATTTGAGCAACAACCAAACAAACATTTATTGGGTCAAAAATGTATATTTTGTTCTGGATTAAAAAGAAAAACAACGGAAGAATTTATAGAACAAGCAAAGAAAATTCACGGTGATAAATATGATTATTCATTAGTAGAATATAAGAATACAGATTCAAAAATAAAAATTATTTGTTCAAAACATGGTATCTTTGAGCAAAGACCAAGTTCACATTTGAATGGATGTAATTGTAGTTTTTGTAAAAAAGTCTATTTTAAAACTGAGCAACATCTTTATATTTTTAAAGATATTAAATATAATATTTATAAAATTGGCGTATCAAATAATGTAATTAGAAGATGTAGAGAATTAAATACAAAATATTATGCATCAACAAAAAATATTGAGATAGTTAAAGTTTTTGAAAATAAAGGTATATTAGAAAATATGGTACATGATAAATATAAGGAATATAATTTATATCATCCGACATATTTAAATCAAGAAAGATGTGATGGTAGATCAGAATGGTTTAACTTTGATGTTGAAAAATGTATTAATTATATTAAAAATTTGTAATTTTTATTACTTATATTTGTAGAATAATAAAATTTTTAACATGGAAACAAAAGATTTACAAAAACTAATCGATAGTACATTTAAAGAGCATTTTGCTTATACACCACTAAAGGAACGATTAAACGATATTCAAAATGAATTTTTTGAATTGATGAAATGGCAAGATGTTAATAACTTAAAAGAAGAATCAGGTGATTTATTAGCTAGCATTTTTGAATTATGTACAGAAAGTGGTTGGAATGCAGAAGAACTAATTTTAAATACACTATCTAAAATAAATAGACGAAAAGAGCAATATAAAACATTAGGTCGTAAAACTAAAGTTGCTATACTCGGTGGAAATTTTAATCCTATACATTTAGGACATATTCAGTTAGCTCAATTTGTTTTAAATTCTTCTGGCGAATTTGATGAAGTATGGTTAATGCCATCGAATGAACACCTAGTTAAAAATAACTTAACTTCACCTGAGCATAGACTTAAGATGTGTGAGATCGCTGCAAAATGTGATAGTAGAATTAAAATTTTTGATTATGAAATTCGAAATCAATTAAAAGGTGAAACTTATTATTTTTTCAAAAAACTTAAAGAAGAAAAAGAGTTGAATGAGAAATATCAATTTGCAATGATTATAGGTTTAGATAATGCAAATACTTTTGATAAGTGGGTTAATTATCAAGAACTTGAAAGAATGGCTAGATTTGTTGTTGTACCCAGAAAAGGTGTAGAAAGAGATGTTAATGTAAATTGGTATTTACAAAAACCTCATATGTTCCTCAACAGAGAATCATCTATTATTGAGACTTCATCATCGTCGATTAGAATACATTTTATGAATGGTTCAAGAGAGGTTCTAAATTATTTAGATGAAGATGTATATAAATACATAATAGAGAATGATCTATTTAAAAAAATAAAATAAGAGAATGATAAAATCAAAAGATATGTCGAAACCATCTTTTAATATGCTCAATTCCGGTACCGAATTAAACGGTAATATTGTTATTGATGGAGATTTCAGATTTGATGGTAAATTAAACGGTAATCTTAAATGTAAAGGTAAATTAACACTCGGAAATGTAGGTTATATAGAAGGAAATATTGATTGTGAAGGTGCTGAAATATCAGGTGAAGTTAAAGGTACCATTATTTCTTCAAGTTTAGTTACATTAAAAGAATGCTCAACATTCAATGGAGATATAACAACAGAAAAAATAAAGGTAGAAGCCGGAGCTAAATTATCTATGTCGTGTAACACTCAGAAAATTTATTAATCGAGTTAAACTTTCTTGCGTATAAAATCTTTACTATTATAAAATAATAATATATACTATAAAAAATAGACTTTATCATGAAAAAGTTATTTATTTTTCTAGTTGCTATTTTTAGTTTTGTAAGTTGTACTTATCAACAAAAAGTAGTTGTTTCTGATCAGAATAAATATTCACAATCAGACACTTTGGCAAGTTACTATAATGAAGATGAAATTGATTATTCTTCTTATAGTATATTTTTTGATTCCTATTGGAGATATAGACCGTCTAGTATCTATTGGTATGATCCTTGGTACTGGAATTATAATCCAGGTATAACATGGAATTGGAGATATTATAATGATTGGAATTTTATATACGGATATAGTTGGTATCCTTATAATTATTGGTATTTTGATAGCTACTGGAGTTGGTATCCATATAGTTATCGTTGGAATCATTATGGACGGCACTATCCAATTTATTTAGATTATAAACACAACCGACATGATAAAACAATATATGGTCCGAGAAAAACTAATCCGACTGATACCTATTTAGGTTCTAGAGGGGTTAATGACTCATATAGAAGAAGAACGATTCTGAATAATAATTCAAATAATGACGATGTTTATTATAGTAATAGGACTACTAGAGCAGTAGAAATTAAAGATATAACAACAAAACAGAATAATAGCGTTAGACAAAATACTTATATAAGAACACCGCAAAATACAAACACATTAAGAAAGAATACTGAACAAAATACTAATTCTACTACAAGAATATATACCAATCCAAATTCTACCAGTACTACGAGAACTTATACATCACCTAGAAGTACAAGCAATACATCTACAATTAGCAGACCAAGTTCAAGTTCAAATAGCACAAGAACATATTCTGCACCTAGTAGAAGCTCAGGTTCATCTTCATACACCAGTCCGACAAGAAACTCAAGTAGTTCATATTCAAACCCTACAAGGAGTTATGGTTCAAGTAGCAATTCTTCTTCAACAAGAAGTTATGGTTCAAGTAGTAGTTCTTCAACAAGAAGTTATGGTTCAGGAACTAGTGGTTCTGTAAGAAGTAGTTCAAGTTCAAGTTCAGTAAGAAGTTCTGGTAGTTCTGGTGGTAGAAGATAAATAAGACAATATGAAAAATAAAAAGACTAATAACGCTAATCTTGAAAATAAAAGAACTTTATTTTTAGAAATTGGATTAATACTATCTTTATGTTTTATGCTGTTCGCTATGGAATATACTAAACAAAACATTAATACTTCATTTATTCTGGTAAGTAGAGATATACAAGGTGAATCAGAAATAATTCCTATCACTAGACAAGAGCTTCAAAAGCCAACTGATCCGCCTAAACCAAAAACCGTTATTATAGATCTTAATATAGTTGATAATGATGTAAAGCTTGATGATAATCTCGATTTTGAATCTTTTGATGCTAATCAAAATGATGCAATTAAAATTGCTGATTTGATAGGTAATAATAAACAAGAAGAAGAAGAGGAAGAAGGAATATTTCTTATTGTTGAACAAATGCCAAAGTTTCAAGGTAAAGGTCTTGAAGAATTTAGGGACTATATTCAATCTTCTGTTAAATATCCATCAATTGCTTTAGAAAATGGTATTAGTGGAACGGTTTATGTTGGATTTATAGTTAACAAAAAAGGTGAAGTTTCGGGTATCAATATTATTAGAGGTGTTGATCCTGCATTAGATGAAGAAGTTATTAGAGCTTTAAAGGCTGCACCTCTTTGGGAACCTGGTAAACAGCGTGAAAAACCAGTGAATGTTTCATTTTCAATACCAGTTAAATTTATTATTCAATAAAAAAAGCCGTCAAATTGACGGCTTTTTTTCATTAATAGTCTTGATTTTTTCTGTTCTATCATCAATTAACATTTCTTTAGGAAATTTTCTTCTTAAGATATTTTTCATTCTTCTGATTTCAGTTTTACCAATGTATTTTTTAAATCTCTTATAAGCATTTTCTGGACCTTCCTTTTTGAAAAAGAAAAGAATACTCTTTTCGCCTTGTAAAAATTTATTTTTACATTTATAAACTATTAAAGCTTGTATTGAATTATAATCATTATCTATATGAATAAAAGTGTATGGTTTTAATAGAATTCCAACCTTGATTTCTGGATCATAATAATAATTATAAATATAATGCCATTTATCGGTATATTTATGATGAATAAATCCTTTAGAAATAAAAAAATTACCCAATTCTGATTGAGCAGATAACAAAAGATTTTGTAATTTATCTTTTATTTCATTTTCATATTTTTGATGAAGATCGTAAATTCTACAATATTCTTCTATGAAATTTTCTTTTTTCATAATTACATATACCTATTTATTATAATAAAGTTACATTTTTTTATTTAATAGTAAAAACAAAAGTCTAAAATATTTATATAAAATATAAATTTATAAAAATTATGAAAAAAAGATTATTTAGATCGACATCTGATAAAATGTTGGGTGGCGTATGTTCAGGTATAGCAAAATACTTAGACGCTGATCCAGCTATCGTGAGACTCATTTCGGTAGGATGCTTACTTTTTGGTGGTATAACATTTTGGTTGTATCTAGTAGCTTGGCTTATTGTACCAGAGGAATCATAAAATCAACAGATGAAGAAAAAACCTGAACAAATGTTCAGGTTTTTCTTTTTATATATACTATATATGGGAGTAATATATTTAACCACTAATAATATTAATAATAAAAAGTATATTGGTGTTGATACCAAAAATAATAAATATTATTTTGGATCTGGTAAAGCTATTAAATTAGCAATAAAAAAATATGGTATAGAGAATTTCAGCAAAGAGATATTGGAAGAAAGTGACGATGCTAATTATTTATTTGAAAAAGAAAAATATTATATAAAATTATATGACGCTATTAATTCTAAAAATTTTTATAATATTGCAGAAGGTGAAAAAGGTGGTGCAGGTACACTAAAATTAGAAGAATCCAAGGAAAAGCACAGGTTAGGGAGTATTAAGATTTCTAAAATAAATGTTGAGAAGAGAAAAGGTAAAACTTATATTGAAATATATGGTGAAGATAGAGCTAAAGAAGAAAAAGAGAAAAGAAGAATCGCAGGTCTTGGTAAAACATTTAGTGTAGAAAGAATAAATAAAATTTCTCAATCCTTGAAGGGCAAATCTCCTTGGAATAAAGGACTAGATAAGAGTGATAAGAGAGTGCAAAAATCTATAGATAATCGTGAAAGTAAGAAATTTATTAAGAAATATATCTTAATAACTCCAGATTGTTGTGAAATTGTATTTGAAGGTAAAAAACAACTTAAAAATTATCTAAAACAAATTAATTCTACACTTAAGCATAGAAGTAGAATTAATATTGTTGCTTTAATTAAGAATAATATAGATAAAAATTACAAATTACAAATTACTAAAGCAATACATCATTAATAATTTCTTTCAACTTAGACTCTGTTAAAGAGCCAACATACATTTGTGGCTGATTATTTATTGGTATAAATAATAATGTAGGTACACTTTTTATATTAAATAAATAAGATAACTCAGCTTCTTCATCTACATTAATTTCGTAAATATTTATTTTACCATCATATTCTTTTGAAAGACTTTCTAGAACTGGTGTTAATTTCTTACATGGTGAACACCAATCAGCTGTGTATTTGATGATTGCTGGTAGTTCACCTTGAAATTTCCAATCATCTTGAGTTTCCTCAAAGTTCATTATTTTTTCTTTGAATGATTCTAAAGTTAAATTCTCCATATTAATATATTTTTTAATCTATTATAATGTGATATAAGAGAAAAGTTTAAAATAATTTTTTTATATATAAGCATATGTGGCAATACAATAATGTTCGATTTATATATTCAAATCCAGTAGATAGTGTCTTTGGACAAACTTATGTATGTCCAACTCCGATTTTTACATATGTTAAAAGTAAATACGCTTTAATGGAAGCAATAAGAATCAATGTCAATGAATCTTATTTGGGAGAATATACAGAAATAGATCCTAGAACGGTTAGATCTGATCCACCTATTAAGGTTTAATTTCATAAAAAATGAAATTAAAAAATAATATATATAGGAAAATATAATAAAAAAACAAAGTTTAAAATATGAAGACAATTAGAAATTATGAGAGCTTTGCGGATGATTATAGGTTAAATGAAAATTTATTGAAAAAAGCTTGGACTAAAATCTACGATTTTTTCAAAAACAAATTTAAAATTGCACCTTGGTTATACTACGCTTTATTTCTCAAAAAAACAGGTCAATTACCAAAAGAGAAAATTGAAATTCATGCACCAGGTATGGATATGACATCAATACCAGATGAAGAAGAAATTAAATTAGCAACTGAATCATTAAAAAATGCTGCTATCAGTGTTCAAACTATTAATGAGGATAGTGTAAGTTTAACTCACTCTGATCCAATGATTAGAAATGTTGACGTTGAGGATTTAAAAGAAGAAATCAAAACTGCTTATCAAATGAACTTAGATAGAGTAGAATCAGGCAAAAAAAGAACAAAAAATGATGCACTTTTTATTTGGGGTGCACCAGGTGTAGGTAAGACTGAAATTTTAAATCAAGTTGCAGAAGAATTAGATATTGTAGTAATAGAATTTCACTTAGCAACAATTGAACCAACTGACTTCAGAGGTGTTCCAAAGATTGAAATGATGCCTGGTGGTACTGGGCCAGAGTCAGAAAGAACGGTATCAAAAATTCCAGCGATATTTCCAACTGATAATGGACCATCCGGAAAAGGTGGCATTATGTTTTTTGATGAACTTAACAGAGCAAAACAAATGGTTCTTTCAGCAGCATTACCACTTGCATTAAATGGAAGAGTTGCTGGATATGAACTTCCTTCTAAATGGATAGTAGTCGCAGCAGGTAACAGACCAGAAGATTTAGGTGGTGCAGTAGCAACTGCAATTGAACCAGCTTTGGCTAACCGTTTTGCACACGTTAATTATGCACCAAAACTACAATCTTGGATTACTTGGGCACTCACAAAACCAGATATTAATCCAGAGCTTATTGCATTCTTACAATTTAATAAGAATTATTTCCATAAATTGGATCCAGAAAAAGAAACACCAAACTGGCCTTCACCACGTACTTGGGAAATGGCTTCACATAAAGAATATTTCTTAAGGAAAAAAAATTGGAAACATCCATTTCCAATACAAAAAATTAGAGATATCTATACTGATTTAGTTGGTGCTGAAGCTGCTATTGCATTTACTGAATATTTAAAATTAAAAGAAAACTTTAGTGAAAAAGATATCGAGGATGTTTACACTAAGGGTGATAAAGCTAAAAAACCACCTAAGAGACTTGATCAAGCTAGAGCTGTTGCAGCTGCTATCGCATTTTACAAAAAAGGTGAAACCGTAACAGAAAAAGAATTAAAAAATGTTTTAGAATGGGCTATATCATTAGATAGTATGGAAGAAAAAACTTCAATGTTATCGTTCTTTAGAATGGCACATCCATATGTAAAAGATGGAAGTAATCCTTTATCAAAAATTTGGTGGGATTATGTTAAAAAATGGCATATTGAATTAAAAGACTTAGAAAAAGAAAGTTAATCATTTAATGAAAATCAAAAATCCTGAGCAATCAGGATTTTTGATTTTTAAATAAATATATATAGGTAATAAAAATAAGTTAAAAGTATTATGTTAACAAACTTTAATAATTATAACAAATTGTTAAAATTAAACGAAATCGCATCTTCTGATAAAATTGATGAAAATGCTTTTAAAAAAATTAGAAGATGCTTTATGCAGATTATTAATAATTATGGCTTCTTTGCCGAATTATTATTTAATTTAAATATCGTTGAAGCATCACCTGAAGCTAATGTTAAAACTATGGCAACCGATGGTAAATCAATTGCATATTGGCCAGAATTTGTTAAAAAATTAACCGAAGCTGAAGTTATATTTGTAATAATTCATGAAATTATGCACAATGCTAACTTTCACTTTGTTAGAGGAGAAGGAAAAGATCACGAATTATGGAATTCTGCCGCTGATTATGCGATCAATTTACAAATTGATGATATGAGAAAAGACCTAAATACTCAATATCTTAAAGCGCCTAGTGCAATTTTATTAGATGAAAAATATCGTGGAATGAATGCTGAGATGATATATGAAATCCTTAAAAAAGAAGAGAAGAAACAAGGTCAAGGACAAGGACAAGGTCAAGGACAAGGACAAGGACAAGGACAAGGTCAAGGAAAAGGTCAACAAGGTGGCGGACAAGCTCAAGGTCAAGGAAGTCAACTTGGTGGTGGAACACCAGAAGGTGACATTAGAAAAGCCGGTTCATTGTATGGTAAAGGAAAAGTAGTTATTGAAGGGAATCCAGAACTAGAAGATGCCAAATCAGCTGAAGATTTAGAAAAAGCATGGGGTGATATTAGAAATCACGCAGCAGCTAAAAATCCAGGAACTGGCTCATCCTCTTTAGATAGATGGTTGAGAAAAGTTAATAAACCTAAAATCAATTGGAGAGCAGAACTTAGAAAATTTGTTGCAACCGTTTTCGATCAATTGGATTATGCTTATTCAAATAAAAGATATTTGTGGCAAGATATACATGTACCTGGTGCGAAAGAAGTTGATACATCATCATTTGAACATGTCGTTATTGCTATTGATACATCTGGTTCTATTGGTGAAGATACACTAGCTAAATTCGGTGCAGAAATGATGAAGCTTTTTAAACAATATAAAATTCATGATGTTACGGTTATCTGGTGTGATTCGAGAATACCAAAAAATGGTGTTCAGACTTTCAAAGTAGCTGATGCATCATTTAAACTTGATAAATTAAGACCAGTAGGTGGTGGTGGTACTAGTTTTCGTCCACCTTTTGAATGGGTTAAAGATAATATGCTTAAAAAAGGTAAATTACCGGCATTTATGATATATTTTACAGACGCATTTGGTGATGCACCTAATGTTGGTGAATATGGTATTAGAGGTTATGCAAATAGAGTTTTATGGATAATTACAGAAAATGATGAAGCAAGTCACATTAAATTTGGTAAAAAAATATTTATAGATAAACTTCCTGGTTAAAAAAAAATAAAAACCTGAATGAAAATTCAGGTTTTTATTTTTTAAGGTTTTAATTGCCTTTCAAAATTTACATATTTAAATAAATATAAAACATATTGATGTTATAATAGATTCATTTAATGATATTTGTAGAAATTGTACATTTAGAGAAATAGATATCAAAGATAAGAAAATGAAATTATTTTAATATAGAAGGCAAATTAAATTTATTAAATACAATTTCGAACTCTCTAAAATCAAAAAGTACAAGACGATCATCTTTAATTCCAAGATTATCTATATGAAGATCTGGTGATTTTTTTAAATATTCTAAATCCAGATATAGATCCCAGAATTTATCTACTATAGAAATATATAATTTCGATTTTATTTTAAAAGGTTTAATTTCTTCAGTTTTATTATCATAGTTATTTATATAATCAACCTCTTTTTCAATTTTTTCTATAAAATCTCTTAAATTTTTAATTTTTTTCCAGTTATAGTAAACAACATCTATAGTACTATAAATGACATTCCAGAATAAATTTTGATTAGAAATTTTTTGACAATACTTATAAAAATTTTCAACATAATCCATTAGAATAACATAACAATAGTCATATCTGTTTTTCTTCCACATATTTACACTATAATATTTAACTATTGAATTAATAAACCTTTTATTTTGTATTAAATTGTAGACCGATTTTGCTTCAAATAGATCTGTTGTTAATTTAATAACTTTATCACCAACTCTATAAGCATCACCAAATGAACCAGATCCTAAATATTGTAAATCATCAAATGGTAATTTTAATAAATCGCAAATTCCTTCAAGATCCATTTTTGTGGTATTGATCTTCTTTTTGTAATATGTTTTCTGTGATTTCTTAGTTTCCCTTTTATAAGGTTTTAATTGCCTTTCAAAATTTACATATTCAAATAAATGTTTCATGTTAGTATATATATAAATAAACCATTAATAAATTATATATATTTTATGGCTTTGATAGGAACTAAAAATAATTGGGATATTTACAATAATCTACTCGGTAATTTAATTCCAAATGATATTGAATTATATGTTGAGCCTTTTGGTGGAGAATTTGGTTTATACGAAATAATGCCAATAAAACCACCTATAGCAATTTATAACGACATAGATACAGAATTGTATAACAGAGTGAAAAATAAATATCAAAATAACGAAACTATAAATTGCTTTAATAAAGATTATAAAGAAATAATTGTTGAGTATGATAGTAATGATACTTTTTGGTATATCGATTCTCCTTATTATGAAAAGTACTATTATAATTATAATTTTGAAAAAGAAGACCATTTAGAACTTGCAAATATATTGAAAACTATAAAAGGTAGATTTTTATTAAGTTATCAGGATAGACCGCTGATGAGAAAGATATATAAAAATTATAATATTTATAAATATACTGGTACAAATTATTTTTTAAAACCAGAAATAGCAATAACTAATTATTAACTATGTATTCCATAGATCAAGTAAACTATATTATTTATAACAATCGAACTTACGAGGGTGTAGTTAAAAATTTTTTACCAGAATTAAATTTAATGAATTTGAATTTGTTATTAGAAATTGATAAACAATTAAAATTTGTGAATAAATTAGTAAATAAGGAAACATCAGTGATTATAGAACAAGAAAAATTAGATCTAGATTTACCTGACATTGAAGTATTTCCTCAGCAATTAGAAAATATAAAAATTTCATCTAGAGAGTTTAGTGACAATGAATTATCGTTATTAAGACAGAAAAAGATTCCAAAACATATTATAAATCAATATGACATTTCTCCACTTTCTCAGTTTAAAGATGTCGAAATATTGAAAATTTTAGGTGTTTTAACTCATCCCATACTCGAAAAACTCCTAGGTGATGGAATTAGTGATGGACTAATTATACCTCTTTATAACCAAAATAAACTAGTAAATTCTGTGTTCAGAAAGACCAATGAATTAACGAAATTGAAATATGGTATCTCGGTTCCTTCAATAGATTTATGGGGAGATACAATTTTAAAAGGTGAAGAAATCTGGGTATGTGAGGGTTTATTTGATATGATGGCATTAAGAGATCAAGGAAAGAGATGCGTATCAGCAAGTAGTTGCACATTAAGTGATATGCATTATTTAAAGATTATCAAGGGTGGACCAAGTTTAGTAAATATATTTACAGATAATGATATATCAGGATGGAGAAGTGCATTAAAAAGTCAAAAACTATTTGGATTGAACGGTATTCCAACCAAAGTATTTTCTAGTAAAAAAGCAAAAGACGCAGGTGAGCATTTCTTTCAGTTAGGTTTAGGTTGGGATTTAGTAGAAGAAATTACTATAAAACCAGAGATGATTGATAGAGATGATAAAATATTAGATTTTCTTAAATACTTAGAAGAAAGAAAATTTTAATTTTTAATTTATATATACTAAAAAATACATTAGAGTAATGATAAGTAAATTTAATTCTTTTAACTATATTATAATAAAAGATATTATAATTGATAAAATTGATGAATTAACAGAAGATGGAATTATACCTAAATCATCTTTTGATTATAGTTTTTATCGTTTGAATTTACAAGATGCAAATTCTTATTTGGATATATTACAAAAAGAATTGCAAAAAAAGCAGATTAATTTATTCAAATTTATAAGTCAATATGAAGATCTTGTCTTTGATGATGATGACTTTACTTATAAAAATGGTTTTATGGATTTTATACTTTATACATATGATAATACTAAAGGTCTCCTAAGTGGTGAAAAATTGATAAATAGAGAAATAGATACATATTATTATAAATATACTTATGGATTTCACAATTATGAAATGGGTAAAAAATATATCTTACAATCTTTCAGTAGTTTAGATGAATATTTTAAGAAAGTTTCAGAAACAATTATACAATCGTTTTTAGATACAGGATTTGGATTTGATGTTTCTTCATTAATAGAAGATTATATGATTATTAAAAAACACAATAATGGATATGTAGTATATGGAGATTTATTATCAATATTTGCAAAAATAAATACTAAATTTACACTACTAAACTATGATGATTTTGAGGATAACTTTAGAGAATTAAAAAAATATTCTTTTATTAGAGATCACATATTAGTATTTTTTGTTAATTGTAGTGTAAAAAAAGATAATAGTGAATTTGAAGAGGTAAAAGACAAATTTGAATTAATTCGTAACGTTAATAAATATAATTTATGAAACATATTAAGTTATTTGAACGATTTAGAGAATCTTACATGCGAGGTAAGGATATGTTATTTATAACCGATGTTTTAGATTATTTAGGTGTGGATGATAATGTAATGTATGATGAGAGTTATGTTCCAGAAAGTGCATATGGTGTAAATGTAATTGATTTTTTGAAAGAAATATTTTTAGGTAAACAGATAATATTTGATTCTATTAGTCCACCTACTAAAAAATCTGGAGTAGTTGAAGATGTTGGTTATTATGTATATAAAGATGTACTTTATATTGAAGTGAAGGTAATAAATACACAAGAAAATTATAATGATTGGTTCTTTATAAAAAATAATTATTTAGTATTTATTTATGGTTATGATGCTGATACTAAACCGCTACATAAAGAAGTTGAAATGAAAAAGAAAGCTGAAAAATACAATTTATGATAACTGAATTTAAAATAATGCTAAAAAATACAACTTATGAAATATATTAAAACATACGAAAATGTTGGAGAACAACTCTGGATAGTAATTTATGATAATTTTGATTTCATTGGACATAATTTTCAAAAACTTTTTAATGATAAAGAAAGTGCAGAAAATTTTTTTATAGCTTTTGCTAATGAAAAGAAATATGATGACTATACACGCAAGAAAAGAAATTTTGATGAAAATGATTACTTATTAAGTGTAGAGGATACTTATAAATGGTTGGGTTCTGAAATTCACGGTTTTGACATAAAATATGAATCAATTGAGGTGCTGGGTAAATTTGAGTTATCGGACGATATTAAACGTCTTAGAAATGTAAAAAAATATAATTTATGATAACTAAATTCAAAATATTTGAGAAATCCTATGATGATATAATCAAACCATATTTGGTTGATAAATATATAGTTATCAGTCCGAGAAATGTAGGGATATCTGATAAAAGACATTATCTTGTAGAAACAACTGAAGAATATTCGCAAAATGGACTAAGACAACAATGGTTGATAACTAAAAAACTTTATACACTTTATCCAAATAATAAAATAGTAAAAAAAAATAAACATCAATATTATCATATCTTACCTCAAAATTTAGAAAAAATAGTAATTTATAAATCATCTAATATTAAAGATGCTTATGCCGTTTTAGCATCAATTCACGATTCAAATAAATATAACTTATGACAATGAAAATTAGAAAATTTAAAAAGAATATAATAAAGGAAACTCATGAAGAATATTATCTAATATATGGTAATGATATGGATGAATTTATTGAGCCTTCTCCTGGAGAAGAGTGGAATTATGATAGATTTGATTTAAAAGATACAATTAGATATTATTTAGAATTACAAGAAACGTATGATTATGAAGAAGATTTTAGTATTATTAAATATACAAAATCATCTAAGCCTGTTGATCAAAAAGAAATTAATGAAATAACTAAACAGATAAATATGGAAAATAATGCTAAAAAATACAACCTATGATAACTGAATTTAAAATATTTGAAAATAGGAATAGTTATAAAAAAAAATATAACGTTGGTGATTTTGTTTTTGTTTATCTAAAGCAGGACGAAAATTGTCCCGTTTATATAACTAAATTCAAGAAGGGTAATTATTTCGAATATTATGGTATAGACGAAAATGGCAAAGAAGCAATGTTTAGATATTGTGATATCAGCAGAAAATTAACTGATAAGGAAAAGACCGATTTTGAGATAAAATTAGATGCTAGAAAATATAATTTATAATAATGTTAAAATATAATGAATATATTACAGAATCAAAGGATTTAAGACATCCTTTTATTCAAGCTGCAATTAGAGGAAACAATAATAAAATTAAAGAATTTATCAAATCTGGTGTTGATATAAATATGAAAGATAAGTATGATAAAACAGCGTTAATGTATGCAGTGACATATAAATTTTTACTGATTGTTAGAACTTTGCTTGATGCTGGAGCAGATCCAAATTTACAAGACAATGATGGTAAAACTGCATTAATGATGGCATCTACTAGTAAAATTTTTGATAAAATTCTTGATGCTGGTGCAGATGTAAATATAGTTGATAAAAATGGTGAAACAATCGTTATGAGTAGATTTAATGAATTTACGGAGGAAAATTATCGAATAATTTTTGAAAATCTTATATCAAAAGGACTGGATTTAAGTATTAGAAACAAATCTGATGAAAATTTCTATGAAAAATTAAAAAAACAAGAAAATGTGATGAAACATTCTTACTTTAAAAGCATTGAAAGGAACGGAGAAATTTTTACTAAAATGATTAAGTATATAGATCAAAAATTTCCTCAATATAAAGAAGAATGGGAATTAAAACAAGCAATAGATAAATATAATTTATGAGAAAGTTTATTCTTGTATTTCTTTTATATTTAATACCATCTCTACTATTTTCTCAGGATGTTGTGTTATTAAAACATACAAATTATATTTCTCTATTTAGTAAATCAAAAAGATATCCTGTTTATGTTGAATGGTGGCTCACAAAAGATAAGTTGAGTTGTATAAATCCATTAGAAAGAAAAAATGATTTTAAACCTGATCCCTTATTATATAATGAAACAAATTTAGATGCTGATTATTTAAAGAGTGGTTATGATAGAGGACATATGTCTCCAGCAGCTGATAATTTGTGTTTAGGTATTATAGCAAGGACAGAAAGTAATTATTTCTCAAATATTGCGCCTCAGACCCACACTCTAAATGCGGGAGATTGGAATTCTTTAGAAATGCTTTCTAGGAGAATTGCATTAGATTTAGACTCAATACATATTTGGGCTGGAAATATTGGAGAAAAAGGAAAAATTGGAAATGTTTCAATTCCAACACATAGCTGGAAGGTTATCTATTTCAAAAAAACAAATAGCTACAAAGCTTATCTTTTTGAAAACAAAAATACTGGTATACCTGGAATCCTTGATAATGAAGTTAATGTAGAGAAAATAATGGAACTAACCGGTTTCAGGTTTCAATAATTTATATATAACTATATAAACGGATGTAGCTCAATTGGTAGAGCAGCGGTCTCCAAAACCGCAGGTTGGGAGTTCGATCCTCTCTATCCGTGCAAAGGTTTAATCAAAATATTCTGGATGCGTGGCATACCATTTATTTTTCATAAACTGAACATAATCCTCATACTTATTACCATTATAGAAGAAATATCCAAAATAATAGTCCAATGAGAATTCGATGTTTTTGAGTAGTTTCTTAATTTTTTTCATATTATTTGAATTTATTTATTCACAAATATAGTGATTATTTTGATAATAAAAAATAAATTTATTAAAAAATATGTTTTAGTTTTTATATATACTTATATATAAAAACTCATGTAAAATTATGAAACATATAAAAATATTTGAGAGTAAACTATTAGAAGATAAATTAACTGATTATCAAGATAGATATGTTGGTAAATTTGCCGTAATGGAGTATAAAGATAACTTATATTTAATTAAACTTCTTGAAATAGACTCTGATGGTAATTCTAAGATTAAAAATTACGAATGGGATCCTTTCAATCATAAATATTTAGAAGAAAATGTTAATTTGAATTTAAAAGATTTTTCAATATTAACATCCTCTGATTTATTTGATGGTTCCAAGGTTTCTTATGATATGATGTTAGATTCAGATAAATATAATATTTAATTTATGAAACATTTAAAATTTTTTGAATCAAATAATATTGAAGACGAAATATACACTGTTCTTTTCATGTATGGTGGATTACCTGAAAGTATTTATACATTTTCTGATTTTGAATCTATGAAAAACTCTATAATCAATACCATTCATTCGAATTCTTTAGATGAAGAAGGAGAAGATTATGGATGTAAAGATATATTCGATTTACAAGATCTATTAGATTATTGGAATAATAGAGGAAATCGTAGATATGAAAAAGGTGATGAAATATATTGTGATGAAATATATTATGAAAGCACAAAAATTAATAGAGAAAAAATTCAATTGCTTCCTGATTTACAAACAAGAATGGATTCTAAAAAATATAATTTATGAAATTAATAAAATTATTTGAAGAATATAATACTGATTACTTAGCATTTAATGATGAATATTTAAGTATTCATAAAATATTAAATGGCGCAAATAAAGGTAAGATAAGATTTATATTGCATGATCCACTCACTGGAGGAGGTGATTACAAATATTCTATGATGGGTGGATGTGGTTATATCTTAGGAACTAAATATGACAAAATGCCAGAAGTAAGAAATATTACGGTTGGGGGTTTTAGAAAAGTTCCAACAAATACGATGGAACATATATTTAATGACTTTATAGAAGATATGGGATACGAGGATTTAGTTTATGCTCATGAAAGAAAAATTAAAGAAGATTTACTAAAAAATTTTGGTGATGAGATAAAAAAAGTTGCAGAAGAATCATACAATTTAGGTGATATTTTAGATGGATTAAAAAATATTCAAAATAAAGTTTTTAGTCATTTAAAAAATGATTATGAAGAATGGAGATTAAAAAAAGATACTGATAAATATAATTTATGAAAAAGATACTAGAATATAAAGTATTTGATATACTTAAAGATCCAGAAAATCAAAAATTCCTTGATAAAGTAAAAAAGGAAAATCCCGATTTATATACCAAATTTTTAAATTTAGTTGGTAATAAAGGACTACAAGTTGCTAAAGAGAAATATGTAGAACATGATCCAGAAGAAGTTAAAATAAGAAAAGAGAAAGAGAAAAAAGAAAAAGCTCTATTACAAAAATTAGGAAGGCAAGAATATAAAAAACAAAAGAATCAAGAAATATTAGATACTTATAAAAAAGAAATTGATGAAATAGAAAGTATTTTATTATTATCAGAACTCAAGACTTTACCAAATATAATGTTTAATGATACTATCATTGGAAATTTTTTGGATGGTGTTAAGAAGAAATATACTAATATATTTAAAAAATTATTAAAGACACCTAAATACTTATTTATCAAATTAAATCATAATATAATAATAGATAATGTAGTATTTTACTTATCTCCATTTTGGGTTGAAGAAAAACCATCAATTTTAATTGAAATATCACAATTATATAATTTAAAAACTAAGGAACTCAAATATTCAATTAATTTTTCATTATCATCTGATGATTATTGGAGTCCAATTGTAAAATCTGACAGAAAAAAAGAAGAAGAATTTTTAGAAAGTAGAAATGGATTTATTAATAAATTAAATAAGAACAACATATCAAAAGAAGAATTATACGATATAATCTTTAAGAAATTCAGAACTGCAATAAGCGATGAAGTTTATGAAAAATGGAAAGAAGAGTATAAATTAAAAAAAGATGTTGATAAATACAATTTATGAAACACATAAAATTATATGAAAATTTTGTTGATGTAGATAATCAAAAACTACAAAAACTAATTGATTATTGTGAAAATAATCTAGATATGAATATTACATTAGGTAGAGAATATTTTTATCAAAGTATTACCAGTTGCATACTTGATGCAGTTTTTTCAATTGGCATAAGTTATGAGCAAACTAAAAAAGTAGTTGAAAGATATAATCAAAATTTCAATCTTAAAGAGTATAGAGATTCAAATGATTACTCACCAATATCTGAGCAAGATTCAATATTAGATTTTCTAAAAAGAAACGAAAAAATTGGTTTTGAAAAAATGGCAACAGAAGTTTATAAAAATCGTTGTAGAACTTCTACACATGCTAAATCTATATTGAAATCTGAAGCAGCCTATTTATTTGCAAAAACTCTTAATAAATTTGGCATTAATTTCTTACAGGATATAAAGGGACAAAATGAGCAATTAGAAAAAGAAATAAGACAAATACCAGGACAAACTACTGGCATAAGTTTAGATTATTTTTATATGTTAGCTGGTGATGAAAATTTTGTAAAATTTGATAGGATGATGATGAGATTTATGATGGATGCAATAGGAGAAATTCCGAATAAATATGAAACTAAGGAATTAATAAATAAAGCAGTTGAAATATTAAAAAATAAATATCCAAATTTAACATCGAGATTATTAGATCATCAAATTTGGTTATTTCAAAGAAATAGATAATTATGAAATATTTAAGGTTATACGAAGACACATCATGGAAGCCATCTGTATCTTTACCATTTAGATATAGTGACGAAGCTATTATTAGGGATGAGTTTTTAATTAATGTATTTAATTATTTAGGGAAAGATGATTATATATATTTAAATACTCTAACAAAGGAAATGAATGTAGATTATTTTGCTTATATTTTGAAAGGTAAGGTTGCAAAAGTCGATAGAATTTACCCTTCTTCTAACTTTTGTACTCTCACTTATCACATTAAAGGTAGAACCATAAAATTTGATTTTCCAGCTTATCAATTAGTAAATACGGAGAATTATCAGTATCTATCTTCTACGCAAAAATATAATTTATAAAAATGGAATATTTAATGGAGTATAGTATTTTTAAACCAGAAGAGTTCACAAGAATTTGGGTAACATCAGAACCAGAAAATGAAATAATTAAAGTAGAAGACCATTTAAAATATATGAGAGAATTAGAACCTACCTCAGATGATTTTTACAAGGTATTAAATAATCATATAAATAAAGGATGGTGTAGAATCGCGTATAATTTCGAAAAGTTTAACATACACACCAGAACAATGAGTAGAGCTATTCAAATTATTAAAAAATATTATTATAGAATGATTTTATCTGATTCCTTATATGTTAATATAGAAACATTTACTGAATCAAAAGAGTTTAATTTAGTAAAACCTGGTGATAGAATAAAATTCAAAAAATTAATTTTTCAAAATGAAGCTTAGAAGATTTAATGAAAGTTTAGAAGCCTGGAGCGAAGAAAAGGTTTTAGATCATTTGAAACGTAAAGAAGATATTGATAGAGAGAATGGTGAATTATGTCGTTTAGTAGAAAAATTTCTTTCTTTTAATAAAAATTTATTACCAGAAAGACTACAAAAAGATTTGGAAAACTATAAAGTTGATTATTATGTTACAGATTTAGCTTATTATACAAATACTCTTATTGCAACGGTAATTTGGGATTTTCCAGCAGAAGCCGAAGATACTGAAAATATAATTGAATTTTTCGAATTTTTAGAAAATCCAGATATGTATAAAGATATAAAAAAATATAATTTGTGATGTAATCGCAAATTTTTGTTAAAAACAAAAATAATTTATAAATATGAAAATAAAAAACTTTAACGAATTTATAACCGAAAAGAAAAAAGTAGCACCAAAAGGTGTCTGCTGGCCTGGTTATGAGATGATTGGAACCAAAAAGAAAAATGGAAAAAGAGTTCCAAATTGTGTTCCAAAAAAGAAATAAATATGAAATACTTAAAGACATACGAGAAAATCAAAAAAGCACCAGAGAAATCAATACCTGATGTTAACATTTCCGTTGATGTATTAAAAAGATATGCTAATGCTAAGAAACTTATAGAAAAATTTAAAAAAGATTATAAGGAGGAATTAGAATTTTATGCAAACAAATATATTAACTATTACGAAGAGAGGTTAGGTGATTTTGATTTCGATGAAGATGATGATGAATTTTATGCTGAAGATATTACTATAATGGATGAATATATCAAAATAAGAGTTGAATATGACGATGAATGGGTCGATGATATGAAGGTTCCATTTGATGAATTTGTTGATTTTTGTAATAATTATGAAACGTATATAAATGCAAAAAAATATAATATATGAAATATATTAAATATTTTGAATTAAATCCTGGTAGAAAATATATCGAATTATATTCTTGTGATGAGTTTACTATATCTGGTGATTTAGATAGTAATAAATCCTATCACTCAAGAACAACTTCCACATTTGCTGTAACTGGCTTGATTGATTCAGTTCGTGAAGATTCAAAATATTTAAATGATAAAAAATTAAGAAAAATTCCAATAAGTCAAAAAGAAATAAATTTTTTTATGGACTCATTAACCTTAACATCTGCGAAGATAATAAATATAGAAGAATACAGATCAGGAGAGGTTGGTGAATTTATAAGTAATGATCACGAAGAATTAAAAAAAATGATACCAGGAAGTGTTTATATGGAATTAACTTTTAAATATTATCCAATTCTTGAAGATGTTATTAAAAGTTGCAAAACCTACGGAGAGTTAATTGATAAATATAAAGAAATTAAAAAAAATATTCTTAAAGATTTAGAATATTTAATAGCAGCATATAAATATAATTTATAAAAATGAAAAGAATACTAGAGTATAAAGAATTTTTAAATGTAGATTATGGACCAGGTAAAACATCTATAAGACAAATATCTTATGGTTTAAAATTTTTAGTTTCTAATTTTAAAAATATTAAAACTAATTTAGATTATGGCGGTGGGAAATATGATTTAGGAACAGAGTATTTGAAAGAACATAATATTATTAATTATGTTTATGATATATTTAATAGAACTGAAGAACACAATAATAAAGTAATAAAAATAGTGACAGAAAATGGTGGTACAGATTCTGTGACTTTATTAAATGTTTTAAACGTTATTAAAGAGAAATCAACCAGATTATATGTTATTAAACATGCATATTCATTTTTGAATGATAATGGTGTTATGATAATAACTTGTTATAATGGTAATAGCACAGAAGTTGGTAGATTATCAAAATCAAATACCTGGCAAGAAAATAGAAGTGTAAAAACCTATATACCTGAGATAAAAGAGGCTCTTGGTAATATCCAAGTTGAGTATAAAAATTTATGTCTGATTATTCGTAAAAATTTGAATGAGAACTTTTCAGTAAAAACAGAAAAAGGAACCGTAATAAAAAGATATAAAAATAATGTAGGTAAAGATATTGGTGATTCTATTTACATTCATAAAGATTATGTTAATGATATAATATCAATTTCTGATTATCAGAAATTTCTGAAATGTTTAAATAAAAATTTTGAATTTAATATTTTAAAAATAAAAAAGGATTTATCTAGCATAACTTTTATTAATTCAAAAGATTTTGATTTTGTTGATGAACCATCATTATATGATTCAATTAGAATAGACATAAATGGAAATGTAAAATACACTAAATATGATAGTGAAAATCCACCTATTTATCATCATAAATGGCTATTTGTAAAAGATGATTATTCTGGATTTAATGTTGAAGATTCTAAGAAAAGAAGTGAAAAATGGTTAAAAATAAAAGATATAGATTTTTCCAGAATTGGATCTAAAAAATATTGGGATTCTAATGTAATAAAAAATCTTTAACTTTTTTCCTTGTGACGAATCATAGTTTTACCAGTCGGTAAATCAATTCCAAATTTATTATTTAGCCATTTTCTAAACTCATTATCTAACCAATAATGAGAAACTATGTCATCATCATTTTTCTTCTTTATTTCTTCTATTATATAAAGAGTAAAATCAAAAATATGCTCGGTTCTAACCATTTTAATAAGACCATCGTGAACATGAAATACATCATAATACCAGTCATTACCTAATAAAGGTCTAATATCACCTTCAACCAAATTCATAGTTTTTGTAATCAATGTTTTCAAAAATGAATCATAATTTCTATGATCCATATGTAAAGTTGGAATTAAAACTTTATTTAGAGCCCTAGTAGTACCTAAAATTTGAGATATTAACCAAATAGGAAAGAAAACTGGTGCTAACGCTAAAGGTATAGCACGAACTAAAAATTTAGCAATTCCTTTTGTATATTCTCTTTTCTTTTTATATACTAATGCATCTTGATAAAGAGCTTTTAACATACCAAATCTAACTTCGTTTCCTTGATCAATATATTCAGCCAATCTACCTTGTCTTCCAATTTCAATCAATGATAATTTTTTTAGATCTTTTTCCTCATATGGATTAGTATTAAAAAGTTTTAAATCTGCATCACCATCACGATTCACATCATTATTAATATCAGGAAATACTAGTTCAGCTTCGTTAATGAATTCTTTATATTTTTTCATAATCGTATATATTAATTTTATTTTTTAATATATAATAGGTACAAATAATTTTAAAAAATGATCACAAAATTTAATTTATTCGGTAATAAAAAATATAATGTAGGTGATTATGTATTAATAAGCAAAGAAGGCTTCTTTGCTGATGATAATATAAAATGTAAAATAATAGATATCGAAAGTGGAGTCACTTATGTTCCGTATAAAATAATATTTCAGACAGGTCTAAAATGGTGGATTCCAAAGAGTAAAATAATTAGACTTTTAACAGAAAAAGAAATTGAAGAATTAGTCTCACAACATCCTATTTTTAATATTAAAAGAGCAAATGAGAATAAAGTATTTGAAAGTGATACTGAAATTCAAGAAATTGATCTATACAGAGATATTTACAGAGGTGAGCCACATCATAGATTTGTGAATAAGAATTATCAATATGTTATAAATAAACTAAGTGATCTAATAGGTAAATATGTTAATTTTTCATCTAGAAAAGTTAGTAAAACATCAGATAGAACAACACTAATAAGCACAACATTACATAGTGGATTTGTTGAAGACGTAGCGTATGATAATGTTGGTGGTAATAAAATAGCATATATAAAATTAGAAAATGATAAAGATTTCAAATCTATAGATCCTGATTCTAAAATATTTGTAAATTTAACCTTAACTGATGCGAAAAAATATAATATATGAAATTTATGAGAATGAAACACATAAAATTATTTGAAGAAATTTTGAATGAAAATCAAGAGCAAGATTTTTATGATGAAAGTGATTTGATGGAATTATTTTCACAAAATTTTATTGAAGAGTATTTTGATAAATATTATGAGATAACAGAGGAAGATGCCGCAAGAATGCTCAATTTATGGAACTATGTTGATTTAGATATTATGAGTAATAATCTAATTAAAGAATTTGCAGACACGATGAGTATTAAAGATATTAATTGTAATAAAACGGATCTTGTAGAATATATTACAAATAAAATGAAGAAAGTTAATTTTTCTTTTTATGAATTAAATGATATGTCGAAAAAACAATTAATAAAAATAATTACTGATGAAGGTGAAGGAAATGAATTTGTATTAAATTATTTACAAGAAGATTATGAAGGTGTTCATCCAGAAGATATACTTATACTAATGTTTGGTAAACAAGCGTTAGAGGATCCTGAAGATTTACTTTATTATCTTCGTGATTATTTAGATAAGGATGAAATAATTAATGATGCAAGAGATAGAATAGATTTTGATTTTAAATATGAATATTTAAGCGATTATATTTGTAATTCAGAAGATTTACAAGAAAACCTACTAGAATTAAATCCTAATACGGTTGAAGCTTTATTTAATATAATGGATGAAGAAAGAAGTATAGGTAATACTTACGAATTTCAAAAAAGATATATAGAATTTAAAATTAAAGAAAAAGGTATAAGTGCCGAAGATGTTTTGCCAGAAGTTCTTAAAGATATACATGATAAATATGGATTGGATTCTGATATAAAAAATGAATATAGTGAATATACATATCTTATTAATGTTGAAAAATACAATTTGTAATATGAAATATATTAAAACATACGAAGAGAAACCACCTTTTATTAAGCCTGATTTAAAATTAAAATTTGATAAATTAAAAGGTACTAAATCAGCTTCTTTTGATTTAAGTAGTATAATATTAGATTGTGAAAAATATAATTTGAAAGCGCAAGATTTAATAGAAGAAATATTTTTAAATAAAACAATTACGTTTCAATGCTGGAATTGCTATAACAAAGATTTAAATTGGTTCTTCAGTTTTTCTCATAATATTATGGGTATATGTAAGAATATTAAATTTGAAGGCTTTGATGACGGTATGCCTGCCACAGATATCAATGATTATAATGATTACTATGATATATATTTTTATATAGAAGATGCATATCATACGATTCATCATGATAAAAAAATTAAAGTTTTTAATTACGAACCAGGTCCTTATATGGAAGAATTGGAAGCTAAGAAAAATGCAGATAAATACAACCTATGAAATATATTAAAAAATTTGAAATTAGCATGTCAATAAAATATCCTGAATTACAGGAATATGGTAAAATTATTGCTGAACAATTGCCATCTGAGGGTTATTATGATTTTCAAACTGAGTATCCTTATCCTATTCAATGGAATGAAGAACCTGTTCATCATATATTTATGTTTTTCTATGATATAAATACCGATGAAAAAATAATTAAAGAAGTTGAAAAATTCTTTAAAGACAATGGAATGAAATATGAAGTAGCTTATGCACTTCATAAGAATGTATCATATCTTATGGCACCTTGGTTCAGCCATCCAGAAGCAAGAAAAATACAAAAGGATAAAACCCAGATAGTATTTAAAATAGATGTATCTGTAGATAAAATTAAAAAAGAACTGCAAATGCAAAGTGATATCACAAAATATAATTTATAAAATGAAACACTTAAAATTATTTGAAGGAAAAGTAGACGAGGTTTATGTAATAGTACTCATGCAGGGAGGTATGCCAGAAGGTATAAATATATATTACGATGAAGAATCGGCTGAAAATGTATTGATAAATACTATACACGACATGGCAAAAGAAGAAGAAGGTGAAAATTATGGTTGTAAGGATATTTTTGATGTTAGTGAATTGTTAGAATACTGGAACTATGGTGAAAATGGTCCTCGTTTATATGAAAAAAGTAACGAGATTTATTATTTTCAAATAAATGCAGAAAATAGAAAAATTGAATTAGTTCCTGAATTAAAAATGAGAAAAGATGCAAAAAAATATAATTTGTGATAAAGTCGCAAATGGTTAAAAAAATTAACTTATGAAACACTTAAAATTATTTGAAAACTTAAATAACGAATATTGTGTAATAATTACCAGAGATGAAATGGGATATTATTATACTAATATTTTTGAATCTGAAAAAGACGCTATTGATTATTTTATACAATATGCTTTAGCATTTTTAAGGGATTTGTATGAAAATTATGATGATAATGAAATCGACCAAATGTTTGAACAATTAATAGAAATAGATGGTGGCTTAGATGATTTAATTGATGTGTTCAATGAACTAATCTCTGATACTACAGATGAAAAATATTATTTTTCTAGAGGTGAACTAATAAAACCAGAGATTAGCAGAGAAAAATTTATTGAAGAATATAAATTAAAAAAAGACACAAAAAAATATAATTTATAATGAAATATATAAAAACATATGAACAAATAATTAGAAAAATGATCGACGAGAATAAGATATACGCTGTAAGTTTTTCTTGGAATTTTTCAAATAGAGATTCTTATAATACTAAAGACTTGATTATTGGTAAGCTAGAACCCTACATGAAAGACTATGTGATATCAGGATTTGATATGCATTCAGAAAATCCAGGTAAAAAACTTAGATATGTACTGAGTAGTCTAAATAATGTTAGAGAGGCTAATCAAGACGAGATTAACTTCTACAACTATTGGCAAAGTTTAACACATTAGATGAAATATATTAAAACATACAATAAACTTTATGAGCAGTATTTTCATGACGAATTTCACAAAGATAAAATTCGTGATGTGGATTACTATTTAGATAGAATTAAAAAGGAAAAAATTAGTAATGATTCTATTGATCTATTATTCCATTGGTCATGTATATATAATTTTCCAGAATTGGCACTTGCTCTTATTGATATGTTAGGAACAAGAATTTTAAAATTAAATAGAAGTATTGCTTATCTAAAATATGATGCTTTCAAAAAGATTTTAGAAACTAATGATTTATATAAAAAATTTAGTAATAAAGAAGAAATAATAGACAATGTAATTTATTATAGTAAAGATGATGATGTAAATAAAAAATTGGAATATTTACAAAATTTAGGATTTGAATTAAATGATAAAGCACTCAGAACTGCTAGTTTTACATGCAATCTAAAGGTAGTTAAATACTTGGTTAAATTAGGATTAGATCCTAGAAAAAAAGAAAAAGAAAAATATTCTGATTCGCCAACAAATTGTCTAGATATAGCAACTAAATATAATAGGGATAAAGATAAAACTACTGAAATTGTTGATTATTTTGTAAATGAATTAAATATACCTGTAACTTTTAGACATATGTATAATGTTTTAAGTAATGATAATTATGAAGCATTTGAAATATTAATGAAATCAAAAAATAGAATACAAGATTATTCATTTTCATTTTATGCTACAAATGATGAAAATAAATATCAGATGGTATTAAGAGATGTATTACGGAGGTTATCAAATAAGGATAAAATGGATTATTTCAAATACTTGGTTGATGAAATCTACGAAGAAGATAAATATATGTATGTTTATTATTTAAATCTGAAAAAGGATTGGAAAGGATTTAATAAAGAAACAAAAGAATACATAGATCCAAAAGACTTAGAAATGGCTTATTATTTAATTAAGACATCAAAAAAAAACCCACATGATGGCTACATAGAATTATTAATGAATCAGAATGAAAAATTCTGGTTAGATAAAATGAAATCAGACAAAGATTTAATATTAAGATTATGGCATTTGCCACCTCAAATAAAAGAATCTTACGAATACCAAAAAATTATTTTTGAAAGTGACAATGAAATTATAAATAAATTTATTGAAAAGAATGAAAAATATATACATACAAGAATAATGAAAGAATACGATCATCTACCACAAATATTAGAATTAATAACAAAAAAATATAACATATGAAATACATTAAAAATTTTAATAAAATATACGAAAGATATAGCGATGCTATTGATGATCTTGTTGATCAATTATCTGATGATACTATTGAAAGATATTATGATGATAATTATGAGTGTGATATCCAAGTGATTGTAGATATGTTAGGTGATCGGATTTTTCAATTTGTGGATAATGATAAGTATGTAGAAGATTGGATAGATAATGAAATAAACAATCTAAGTATCAGAGATTTAGATGATGAAGATGATTTAAAAAGATTTATAGAAGATAACTGGTCAACAGAAAAAGAAAAAAAAGTGATAGAGATATGGAAAGATAATCAACTTGATGATGATAATGATGATAAAATTTCTAAAGTGTCGGGTGTAATATCAAGAATAACTTATGATAGTCCTTCAACTACAAAGGAAGTTATTATAACAAAAGAAGATGATACATTAAAAAAATATAAAATACCAGAAACACATAGAATTATTGTAAGAGAAGGTAATACGATAAATAAAGGCGATGCTTTAGCAACTCTAGAATATTCATATGATATGCTTGATGAATTAGATAGCAAAGAACTTATAAATATAATAGAAGACGCAGGTGAAGAATATGAATATGTTGAAAAAGTTGTTAATGATAGATATGATGGACTTGATGCTCAAGATATAATTAATGAGTTATATGGCGACACATCTAAGATGAACGAAGATCAACTTTACAATATGTTGAATTGGTATATTAATGATAGTGAAATTGAAAATTGGTGGAAAGATAATGAAGACTTCGGATATAAAAAGGATTTTACAAAAGATGCTATCTATAACGACATTAGTCTTCAAAGCGAAATATTAAAGAAAGATCCTAGTAATGTTTTGAAATTAGCAGAGATATTTAAAGAATCTTTTAGTAAAGAGAATATAGCAGACGAATATGAATTTCAGAAACTTTACATTAAAAAATATATTAAAGAAAATAAATGGGATGATGATAAAGATACATTAAAAGCAAAAGCATTAAAATTTTTACATGATACATTCGGATTAAATGGTACAATCGAAAATGAATATAAAGATTTTATGTGGATGATTTCAGCTAGTAAATATAATTTATAAATGAAAATAGATATAATTTATGATAACTAAATTTAAAATATTTGAACATAAAGTATTTAAACCAGACGTAAATTCTGTTAGTCCTGAATTTTGGAAAATGATAGAAATTGCTGATTGGAAATCGGTAATTGAAGGATATAGAAAACATCCAACAATTGATAATACACATAAGGATTTTTTTAATGATGCTCAAAAACGAATAATTGTTAAGTATGAGTTTTCTGAAATCAAGCAATTTGAAAAAGAATGTCATAAAATTTATATCCAACTATATCGATATTTTGAATCGACTTGGTTAGATGATAAATACGGTAAATATATGCCATCTGATGATGGTTATGGTGACATGCTAAGTTCCGTAATTGGTCTAGGTAAGAAATTTGTAATTAATTGCATTAACGATGTTAATTTATTTATTAATATGGCTAAAGATGATTATTATGCCGAAAATTTTACTTATTTGTTTTTTATAGATGAAGAAGATTATGTAGAAATTCGTTCAGAAGCAGATCCACTATGGGGAGCTGCAAGAAAATATAATTTATAAAATATGAAGATAAGAGATGGTTTTGTAAGTAATAGCAGTTCAAGCAGTTTTATTGTGATGTTTCCTAGAGAACCAAAAAATATAGATGATGTCAAATCTATACTTTTTGATAAAAATCTGAAAATATATCCGAATCCGTATTATTTTTCAAATTCACAATATTTTAAAAATGAAAAACCTGGATGGAGTCTTGATCAAGTAGCATCGACCGTTTGGAAAGATATTCAAGATCAGAATATAAACGACATTGAAAAGGCAAAAGAAGATCTGAGATATGGATATATCGAAGATGAGAAAGCACCAAAATTTGATGATTTTGACTATATTGAAGATTGGGATAAAAGGAGTATAATAGAGGATTTTGCAAGATTATTATATGCAGAAAGAAAAATTAAAGAATTTGTAGCAAATAATAAAGGTGTGTTATATTTATTCACTTATGCAGATGAAGATGGAACCTATTTTAGTGCTCTCGAACATGGAAATTTATTTGATAAATTAAAATATATAAAAATAAGTCACCATTAAAATTATGAAGTACATTAAAACATATGAACAAAATAATGTAAAACCTAATATAGGTGATTATGTTATTATAGACATTGATTGGAGAAATTTTAGATTTGAGAAACATATAAAAGATAGAATTGGTGTAATAACTGATTATAAATCAGATACTGGAATTTATATCATTCAATTTCCAGATTTAGAATGGTATTTTTATATTGAAAATATTAAGCATTTTTCAAATGATAAGAGTGATCTAGAAGCCATAATAACATCAAAAAAATATAACTTATGAAATATATTAAAACATACGAAGCAAAGACTTTAAATATGCTAAATACAATTAAATATTCTAATTTAGATAAATTAATAGATATTCAGAAAATGCCTTATATAATCAATTAAAAAAAGATTTTTCTGAACATCTAACTGCTTTAAAGAATGCGATTTCTAAATCCGAATTCTATCTTTTAGTAGATGGTGATTTTAATTATATAATAAATATTTTAGAATCGATAAATATGCAAAATATTCATGAAATTCATGAAATATTTGGTAAAAGTTTAACTAAAAATTTTTTTGGTGTAATAAATGAAATTATAAGTGAGATAAAAGATAAAAATTTTTACAATAATATTGAAATGAAAGGTATTTTTTTATTCTATACTCCAATATATTATGATAGAAGCATTAAATATTTATTAATAATAGATGAATCACAAAAAAATATTATTGATAAGTATCCTGAAAAATTTATTGGAGAACTTAAAATTAAAAATAATGAATTGTTCATTGATGACTTTTTGGTGACAGTAAATAAATATAATTTATGAAATACAATTTATGAAATATATTAAAACATACGAAAATAGAGATAAATCTCAAGATTTTATTTGGGTATTACCGACAGATGAAAGGTTTTCTAAATCTTTAATTCAAATAGGTTGTCCCTATGATATTGTGCTTGAATTTACAAATAACAATTTTTTAAGAGAAAAATATCAATTTGTTATGATAAATAAACATAAAAATGAAAAAAATGAATATAACTGGGGATGGAATCCATTAAGAATAAAAGATTTACATATATACGAAAAAATACCACAATTTAAAGGCTATCTATTGACACCAGAAGAAATAGAAAACATAAAAATAGAAATTGATGCAAATAAATATAATCTTTAATAAATATATACAACTATGAAAATAAAAAAATTATACGAAGAACAAGAAGAGGATGACATACTAGATGACATTGATTTCTATGAATTGTGTAATATATATAGACATATGCCTCTGGGTAATCAAAAAAAGACAACAGAAGCATTTGAGGATATTAAAAAATTCATTAGAGAAAATTTCTTACCTAAAAATGAAGAAATAGTCAAAAGATGGCTAATTGAAAAAGATGCAAATAAATATAACATATGATAACTAAATTTAAAATATTTGAAACCAGAAATACTTCACAAGAAATATTAGATTTGTTTGACGATAGAGTAAAATCTTATGATTTAGATGATAAATTTAAATTAAGTATAGAAAGAACACCAAGTTCATTTAAAATAATCATTATAGATAAATCCACTGAAAAAACGGTAGGTAGAATTTATGTTCAGGATATAAGAAATAGAAACGGTAAATTTACCGCTGAACTTAGAAAATTACATGTGAGTGATGATTATAGAGGACTAGGTTTAGGTGATAAATTATTAGGAACTGCAATAGATACTTTTTCTGATATTGAACTTTATGGCTATGCAAGTCCGAATAGAAATAAAGAGATGAAAGATGAAGATAAAGAAGAGTATAGACAAAGATTATTTAATTTTTATGATAGACATGGCCTGAAACGAGATAGTGATAAAAATTTTAAAATCATAAGAAAATTATAATTTATAAATGAAATATATTAAGAAATTTGAATCTAGATATGGTGAACAAAGAGATTATTGGATAATTCCTCTTCAGCCAGATAAATGTAGAATTGCACTGAGAAAAATTGGTATAGAAGAAGAAAATATTCCTCTTTGGATAGATGATTTAAAATCGCAATATTGGGATGATGCAACCAGAGTCATTATTTATAAAGTTATAGATAGTGATGGATTTATTAGTAGAGAGTACTGGGATTATAGCAAAGATTATAAATATCAAGACGGTGATAAATTCATGGGTGAAATTAAGGTAGAAGATTGGGAAGTAAATGCAGATAAGTATAATTTATAAAATATGAAATATATTAAAACATATGAATCAGTGAGTGAGAAGTCATATCATGAAGAATTTATTGGAAAATTTCAAATAGTTAAATGTAATTGGTGTAATTGGTTTGGAGAAGAAGATGAATTATTAATGGAAGATGATGGTGAAACTTGTCCAAAATGCCAAAATGATGACTATCTTATAGACTTATATTTTGATAATGATTTTTATGTGTATGCTAGAGATAATGAACCTGAACCAAATATAAATAAAGATGATTATAATGATCCTTATGAGTATTATAAATCTCTGTATCCTTTATATTTCAATTCAAAAAAATACAATTTATGAAATATATTAAAACATATGAAGACCATCATGTTAATGCACCAAATATTGATGATTGGATTATTGGTAATTTATCACCAAATATTGATGACGAACTCAATGATTTTATATCATCTAATATAGGAAAAGTTGTTGAGATAGGTTATGAAACTCATCATGAAGATGATCTAGGAAATCTATACAAAGCACCATTCTATGTCGTAAAATATGATGTAGAAATTCCGGCAAGAATTAATATTTGGTTTCAACATGATGATTACGGATATTCAATAGGACTCGAAGCACAAGATATTAAATATTGGTCAGAAAATAAAGAAGAATTAGAAATCATATTAGCATCAAGAAAATATAATCTTTAATACCAATCTAACCGGTTCATAGTGTATTCATTTAAAGTCACTTTGTCAATATCTCCTTGACCCATATAATCATAGTCTGGTTTTTCAAATTTAAAAAATTCCATTTCTCTTAGAATATAATACAAATTTCCATAAGTTTCTTCAACAAATTCGTAATCACCGTAACCTTCTTTTAGCCAGTCAGCAATATCACTAAATTGTAGATTAGATAGATCTAAATATATTTTTTCAGTATTTTCACCCGTTTTTTTATCTTTTACAACTTTTCTTTCATATTTACCCACACTATTTATAAATGAATTTTTAATTTTACTATAATATTCATCTTGATTAGCAGAGTCTTGAGCCTCACCAATCGAAATTGCTAATTGTGATTTTAATTCATCCAATTCATCTAGATAATCAGACAATAATTCATCATTAAAATAAATATCTTCATCTTTTAAAATAGTGTTTTCATAGGTTAAAATCTCATCATCAATTTCTAACTCGTTATCTACGCAAAATTTAATTATTCTTTCGAGTGTCTTTTCGCTGTATTCATCCCAATAATAATTTTGAATTTCATTTGAGGTATAATCTGAATAAAAACTAGGTTCCCAATCAAGATCACCGTCAAGTAGATTTGCCTCAAATTTGTAATTTGATGATAACATATCTTCAAAATTATTAAATACCATCCAAAATTTACCATCTTTATATTCAATATCCATTAGCTTAGCGAATTGTTCATCAGAAATATATTTATTTTGCCATAATATGATATTGGCTCTTTCATTACAATCATCTTTAAATATATCATACTTCTTTATAAATTCATCAATATTAGCTTTTGAATATCCAAGTGAGGACTCATCATTTTCTTCAAGAGCAACTAACATAGTTAAAATTAAATCTATCATTTGAAAATAAGTTTTTATTTTTAATATATATAAAAAATAAGATATTAAATATTTAATTTATGAAATACTTAGCATTATTTGAAAAATATAAAGATATTGAAGAATTAAAACAAATTATTCTTATAAAGGCGGTTGAAACTCATGAAATTCCAGTGATAGAGTTTTTTATTCAAAGAGGATATAATTTTGATTATTTAGAAGTATTAATAGAAATGTGTGAGGATGAAGAACTTCTCAAATATTTTTTAGATAAAGGATTTAATATTGAAAACTATAAAGACGATTATCATTTTAAGAGAAATATGCAAAATACAAATATTCAAAAAAAGCTAATAGATTTTGGATTTGAAAATTTGATATATTCAACCGTTGGTTTTAATAGTGGATTAAAATATGATCCAAAATATTCTGATATTGTTAAAAGATTTGAAGATATAGAAAAATACAATTTATGAAGGGATGGAAAAAAATACAATCTATGGAATTAAGTCCAGGATTTCTCGAAATATATACAGATAATAAAACAAGAAAGAAAAACATGAAACACCTAAAATTATATGAAAACATAAGTAATGAAGTATGGTTACTTAAAATGGATGGACACTATTACTCACATCATAGTAATAATATGGGTTGGGTAACTATTCATCAATTATTTGAAACACAAAAGGATTTGCAAAATTGGCTTATAAACGAGATAAATCATTTCCATGATCGTTTAATGAATGATAACGATATTACAAATGACATTAAAAATACTTTTGAAAATATAAACTTATCAACTTTTGAAGATTGTAGAGAATTCTATATTGCATTTAATGAAGAATATTCAGATGATGGAGTTAGCTTTCAAGTAAATCCACTTGAAGTATTAAAAAATATTCAAATTGAAGATGATATTAAAATTAAAATTAATGCAAATAAGTACAATTTATAAAAATGAAAAAAGATGTGGGAACGATATGGAAAAATATAATCTATAATTATGAAGCATTTAAAATTATTTGAAACAAATTTCGATCAAAATTATCTAATCAAATTTGATAAAGAGAAATTTGAATTATATAACTTTATAGAAAACTTTTTAGAATTTGAAAAGATATGGCACTTAGACATTCTTCAATAGTAAATATTTATATTGAGAATGATATGAATGAAGTAGGAGACACCGTTTTAGTTATTTTAGTAATAAATAGTAAACTAGAAGTAGAAACTTTTTATTTATCAGAGAAACAATTAGAAAAATTATATATCTTCTTAAAAGATCCTGAATTATATAAATCAACAAATAAATATAATCTATGAAACATATCAATAAATACAAACAACATAAATCAGCTGTTAATTACTATCCATCTCAAGATCAATATGAGAGAGAACAATTTATATTATATCTACTTCAGTTCTATGAAGAAAGCGATTATTTTAAAGGTCTTTTTACTCGTAAAACAGTTGAAAAATATATAGATGCTTTTATAAATAAAAGAAAAAAATTTGGAGTGTGGGGAGGCGGGGATTCCTTTGATAGAGAATATTTTAGAGATATGATGTTAATTAAACTTGATATATGGTATGATACAGAATATGATGTAACACCTTATTTAACAAAGAAAGAGCAAGAAGAATTACCAATTAAAAAAAATGTAAATAAATATAACTTATGAAGCATTTAAAATTATTTGAAAATAAAAAAGATATTTTGGGATTTTTCTATTATATAGATACAGAAGATTTTAATAACAACTATTTTAAAATTTTTGATGATTATCAGAGTGCTCAAAATTTTTACATCATTTGGATTAATGATGAGAAGGAAGCTAATATTCAAAGGAAGGAAAACAGAGAATTAAGAGATGATGAAATTTTATTAACATTTGAAGAAGCAGAAGAATATGCTCGAGACAATTTATATACATTGGATATAAATTGTACAGGGATAAAAAATTCTGGCACTTACGATTTACCAGAACATTTTAAGATGTTAAAAGACACCAGAAAATATAACATGTAGCACCTCAATTCTTAAACTTTTCTTTATTTATCTATACAATATAAAATATTTTAAAAATCAAAACTTTTCTAAAAAAAGTTAGTAAAATATTTTGTAATTAATATTTTAATACTTATATTTGTAGATGTAAAATAATTAATAATCTGAATTATGTATATTAGATACTTGAACAACATTCACATACTTGATAACTACTATTCAGTTGTCAAAAGTGGTAATAATACATGCATTAACCTAGTTAAGCATGATGGTGGATATTTGTCACTTGAGTTTAGAGATAATAAAGCAAGGGATTTCTTCCTAAATCAGATTTGGCTTGAAATTGAAAAAGGTACCAAATTTTTTGATATTGATAATATTATAGACGCATTTTACGATTCAAATAAATATAATCTTTAAAAATAAATATTATGAAAGACACTAAAAAATGGGTTACAATCGCAGTTATTGCTGGAATTATCTATCTATTAATTAAGTATGCTTTAAAAGTATTAAAAAGAGAGCCAGATACAAATTAAAAGTTTATTTTTAACAATTTTTTAACAAAAAATCTACAACAATTAAATAGAGATTAACTATAAAGTTAATCTCTTTTATTTTGAAGAGATTTAAAAAATAACTAAAATAAATGAAAATTAAATTATTTATGTCCGTGGCTTTAATGGGATTTTTAATGTTATTTAGTTCATGCGCTAAATTTCCACAAGCACAAATTGACACTGTAGCCGCTGCTGTTGATAGCGTTAAGACAGTTGATGGTGATGTTTATGTTCCAGAAGTTTTTAAAGCTTTAACAGATTCCTTAGCATCTGCAAACGCAACCGCTGAGACTGAGAAATCAAAATTGTTTTCAAATTACAAAAAAACCAAGGAGAGTTTAGCTATTGTCAATCAAATGGCTATTGACGCTTTAGCTAAAGTTGAAGCACGTAAGGCAGAATTAAAAGCTGAAAATGATGCATTACTTGCTGAAGTTAAAGAATTAGTTTTAACTGATAAAGAATTACTCAAAAAAGCGCCTAAAGGTAAAGATGGTAGAGCAGCATTAGAAGCTATTCAAGCTGATATTACTTTTATTGAAACTACTGTAACAGAAGTAGAAACTCTTATTTCTAATGGTGATATTCTTGGTGCTAACACCAAAATTAAATCAGCTAAAGAAAAAGCAGTTGCTATTAAAACTGAATTAGAAGAAGTTCTTGCAAAAATTGGTAAGTAAATCTTGTTGAATCTAATTAATTAAACCTCTCCATAAAAGAGGTTTTTTTTATTTTAAAAAATTGTTTCATCGAAACTTTATTATTATATTTGTATATAAAATATAAAATCATAAAAAATGACATCAAATAACAGAGAAATCGAAAAAAAATTTCTAGTTGATGATTTTTGGAAGCCTAAAAATAAAGGTGTAAAAATCGTTCAATTTTATTTATCTGATACTCCAACAGTTAGAATTAGAATGGCAGATGATAAAGCATTTCTAACAATTAAAGGCCCGATTAAAAATATAACTAGACCTGAGTATGAATATGAGATACCATATTTAGATGCGGTTGAAATGCTATCGTTAGCAATTCTAGAACCCATTGAAAAAACTAGATATGCGGAGATAATTAATGATGTAGAGTGGACAATCGACGTATTTGAAGGAAAAAATAAAGGGCTAGTTGTTGCAGAAATCGAACTTAGTTCTGAAGAACAAGAAGTTTTGTATCCTCTTTGGGTTGTTAAAGAAGTAACAAAAGATAGAAAATATTATAATTCAAATTTAGCAGAACATCCTTATCAAACTTGGTAAACATTTAAAAAATATAAATATATATATATGAAGAAGCATTTCAAAGTGACCATTATATTATTACTAATGATTGTTCTATCAATTATTAATCAATCAAAATATGTTAATGGATCTCAATCATCATACAATGAAGAAACTGTAATAGAGTTAGTTGTTATTAAAGCATATACAGTAGCAACCAATATAAAGTGTTATGAATTAGTACCAGCTGGTAAGTATAAAGATATGAATAAAGTAGTAATTGTTGGAGATCCAGGTGTTCCGAATTTGGTAGTGAATAAACGCCTAAAATTAATTATTGAAGATTAAGACCGCATCAAATAAAAAAGAGATTCCGCATTTTCTAAATTCAGCATTGTGTTAAAATTGTGTACAAGAATTGGCTCCATTTCTTGTGTTATCTGAAAGCATTTATCCATACTCCAGAATGATATTTCGGTGAGAATTTCTACGATTTTTTCTAATTTTCTTGTTAGATTTTCTTCGGTGTCGTAGCTTTCATCCCACCATTGTTCAAATGTCTGATAACCTAATTCTTTCATTTTTTTAAGAAATCCAGGTGTACTTATTATTATAAATGGCTGACAAGCATATATAGGTTTAAATGTTTTTTCAGAGAAGAATGTCGCATTTTTCTCATTAAATAAAGATTCCGTTACTATATTTATAAAAGTACTACCATGAATATAATTATTGATAATTCCGGATTTGTTACTATCCAATTCTATTTCATCATAAATGAAATGCTGAGTAGAATCGTAATTCTTAAGAAATTCTAATAATCTATTTTTATCATATTTGTAATCTTCTTCTATAATATTAGATATTCTATTATAATAATCTAAAGGATTACTGTTTCCAGTTCTTGCTAGTGTTATAATGGATTTATTTCTTAAATTTGGATTTGATAGTATTTCACTAAATATTGCAACTCTATGGTCCTTAGGTACTCTATTAAAACATAGAAAATGATGCTGTTTTTGTATCTTCTTATTATTATTGAGAAAATAATTAAACATTTCAGTGACAGTGGTCCTCACATCAGGATTCAGCATTTTTCCTGTATTGTGATAATGAAAGAATAAATTATATTGACAATAGTTATAAGAAAAAACGGTAAAGTTATCAAGTATAACACCCTTAGTAACAAGATTATTAAATTGGTCTTGTATAGAGAAATTAGCAGATACTACTACAATATCTTCTTTTTGTAAATTATATCTAGATGAAAGATTTGATATCCAAATATAATCATTATTAATATTACCGTGAGAGCCGAAATAGCCTTCTGTAACTTGAAAGAAAAAAATTCTACCTTTTTTCTTGTGTATAGATTCTATAAGCTTTTCTGGTAAATCTATTGTGACATATTTATTAAATATATCATTATTGTCTAATAAAATTGGATAAATAAAATTCTCATCAGAATCATATAATTCATCCAAAGTTTTTATAATAAAATTTTTGTGAAAGTTATCAATAACTCTATCTAGATCAATAGAGATTCGTTTAAGTTGATGTATCCTTTTTTTAAGTTCAGGTTCATCATATATTTTAATCGTATAAGGAAATTTTATTCTAAAATCTTTCTCTATTTGTTTAATAAATGTATTTACTACTTTATTATCTATTGTGTGTGAATTAACATTATATTGAAAAAGATTGATTTTTACATAAGGATTACCAAGTTCGTCATAAGCCAATATTTGATCATAAGCTAAATTTATCTTAATATCTTCTAACATCCTTGTATCTTATCTATTTTAAACTTTCTTGCTTTCTTGTTATCGCAAAAAAAGTCATAGAAATATAACTCATTCTCACCTATCATATCATTATATTCTAAAGATCTATTAAGTCTATATCTATAGATATTTTTATCACTATCTAGATAAATTGATATAAAATCATCTTTTTCAAAAATGGAATAAATACCCATAACTTTATAGGTCTTATCTTTTTTAAATGTATAATGAGTTCTTATACAAAATACTTTATTCATCTACATATTATTTTGTTCATCTACTAATACTTCAAAATCAGTTATTTTCTCACCGCTGATATTACTTGCAATATCATTAATTTCTTCTTCGGTTTTATTCTTTACTTTAAGAGAAAATACGATATGATCATATTCGTAGAATTTAATAATCCAATTAAATTTTGATTCGGTTAACATTTGAGTTTAGGTTTTTATTTTTGTTCATATATTAAAGAATTGTAGATAAGAGAAAATTTTTAAAAACCATTTTTCCTTATTTTCTGTTCTACCTGATACAATTTTATTGTATTTTGTAATTTTATTTTCGTTAATTTTAAAACCACAAATATCATCTTTGGTTTTAAGCCTTTTTAAATTTCTATTTTTCATAATATTTTTAATTAGTTGTTTCGATAGGATTCGAACCTATAATCTTGACATTCAGAGTGTCTTATGTTAAACCATTACACTACGAAACAATTAAGGCTCCGTCAGGATTTGAACCTGAATACACCTATATTTTACTCACCATGCCGTAGCACTTAGACCTTAATCATATAAATGTGTGTTAATTATTACACCACGGAGTTTGTTGTCCTGTTAGGGCTCGAACCTAAACTATTCAGAACCAAAATCTGACGTGTTGCCAATTACACCACAGGACAATTTATCTTATATAGTAAAGTTATAATATAAGTTTACGATACAAATATAAAAATATTTTGTTAAATAAAAAAAATTCTGATAAAAATATTTGGTTATTATTTTTAATTACTATATATTTGTATTATTATTTTTAAGAACAATATAACTAAAAAAAAATTAATATGAGTACAATTCATTATGCCGGGTTTCTTACAGTAGGGTTAGTTTTTTTGGTACTGGTTGGTATTATAGTCTATAACTGCACTAAGAAACCTAAAAATATCGAGTAGATATACTTGGTATAAGAGAAGCTCGACTTTGTAATCGAGCTTTTTCTTTTTTAAAGTGATAAGAAATAGAAACATTAATTGTTGAAATGCGTAGAAATAAAAATAGGGGTTGATGAGAGAATCGTCGATGGTACGAGAAAAAATAACTCTTTTATTATGCGTAAAATATTAATCTTAGGATTTCTAGCTATAGTAGCTAGTTTTCTAGTAACAAGCTGCTCGAAAGAAGAATTATCAACTAAAAGCGAAATTCTTTCTTTCATATTTGAATCATCTAAAAATAATCAATTAGAAAGAAATTATCAAGGATTTATAGATGAGCATTTCATAAACGTTAATGTTCCTTACACAACTGATTTAACAAATCTTATACCTACAATCGAAATCTCACCAAGAGCAACCATAAATCCATCATCAGGTATTGCCACTAATTTTTCAAATGAATTTATGTACACAGTAACCGCAGAGAATAAAGAAATAAGCTATTTTTATGTGAATGTAAAAAAGGATGTTGCACCGTATGTTGGTAAATGGAGTAGTAGTTCATTTGATTATGGATGTGGCTTAATGAAATTAAATCTTGAAATTACTGCAATGGGTGATATTTCTATGGAATTCATTAATATTATGACTGGTGATAAAAGTAATAACTCAATAAAAGGTACATTTAATCCTCAAAGCAAATCGGACATAGATATTATGATTACTCAGACCTATACTTGGTCTACAGATGAATGGATCTCAAAAGAAGGAGCAAAAACATTTATGTTTCATTTTAATAATCTAGAATATAGTTCTATGACATTCTATTACTGTACTGAATATCCTAGAACAGAGTGGTGTTTTCAAATTAATTTATCAAAGCAATGATGTGAATTGCTTTAACAAAAAATCCCAATCTTTTAGATTGGGATTTTTTTGTTTATAAAAGTGTTTTTTCAGTTTTTATAGGACCGAAATGTTTCTCATCTATTTCTTGCCATTTTTTTAGAGGACAAGGATTATAACTATCTGTAAATATTTTTTTACCAATCGGACAGCCACATTCTTTACAAATTGGCATAATTCCAGCCATTGGTAATTTACTCGGACATTCATCACATATTTTACCTCGTTGTTCAGCTAAATTTCTTTGCTCATCTGTTGGATTAAAGGATATAGTCCAAGCTTTTATGATTTCTCTAAAATTCATATATTTCAAAGTTTTTATTTTTAACTGTTCTCAGTTATTATCAATTCACCAATGGTAGCGATAATTGATTTTATTTCATCTATCTCTTCAGTTGTTATACTAATCATAAATTTCTATTATTTTTGTTATATATATTTTTTATCAATCTTTCTCTCATAATTTTCATCATCATCTCTAGTATCGCTTAAAGAGATTTTTGATGATTTCATCCGTCCAATCCTCTTCATTATCTTCTTCCATCAATTCCTCATCATTATCTTCTATCCACTCTTCATCATTATCTTCTTCCATCCATTCTTTAACATCCTCATTAAACTCATCTTCTTCCCGTTCATCTAACCATTCTTGATCTTCATCATCTTCAGTCATCCAATCATTAGAATCATTTTCTTCAAATTCATCAAGTGATTCAAACTTATTCTTTAGATTTTTCATAACTCATTAATTATTTTTTTATATTGTATATATAAATATAACCAAGTTTTACATTTTTGTTTTTTATTTTTAAATAAGTCAAACAAAGTAAAAATCAGTTAAATAGAATTTAAGGTTGAAAAAAATTATTTTAGTTCGTTATTTATAATCATATCGATAATTTGGGAAGGCGTTATATCTTGCTTGCAATAAAAATAATCATAATAGAATTTATCCTTAAATAAATGATAGTTTTTACCTGAGTAAATTATAATTTTACTATTTTTAAATTTTGCTTTAATAGTTTTAATAATTTCAACACCATTTTCATCAGGTAAGCCAATATTGGTTATAACATAATCAAATTCTAATCCAGGCTTAGTATTATTTAGAATTTTATATGCTTCAACACCCGTATTTGCAATTTTAGATTGCACTTTATGAAAATGTAATCTTTCCTTGAATAGTGTGGATATATTTATATTATCTTCGATAACTAGTATATTCATTAAGTTTTTTATTTTATTTGATCAAAAAATCAATGTCAATAAGACTTTCTATATATTAAATTTATAAATTAAGAAATGATGAAGTGCATAAAAAATATACACATGAGTATATAAATACCTTCATATCTGAGTATAATTATTTATTATTTGCAAAAAAATAAAAACATTTTTTTGTTTTTCAGATAAATTTGCTTATATTCGTGAAGTAAAAAATATCTTATGAGAAAAATTGATATTATCTTTTTTGTTATTGTTTATACAGTTTTGGTCATATTAATTTTCGATCTTATCTCGAATGTTAATATACCAATTGATTTTTATCGTTTTTGGTGGTTTATACTTTTACCTATTGCACTAATTAAAATATTTCTACCAAATAGTAAATTGAATAAATGGTTAGATAGTGAATTAAGAAAATAAATATAATAACAATATGTACACTATAATCTTAATTTCAGCCCTTTCTCTTTCTATTATTATGTTTTTAACATATTTCCTTAAATATAAGAATATTGTTAAAAAAACTAAAAAATTTGTATCAGAATTAGAAACAAATAGAAAAGGATACTATACTCAAAAATATACTCAAACAACTGGATTAAACGAAATTATATCAGATAAATTAACACCAGTTATATACAGCTGTGATGTTCTTTTTAATATTAGAGAAATTGAAAGATATAAGGATGATATTTCTAAAATAGAATTAATTAGCCTTGAGATAAAATCTACTGATAGTAGATTAAATAAAGAAAGTGTTTTAAAGTCGGCTAAAAGTGATTTCCTATCTTTGAAAAAAACATCTGATATTAAGTGGCTAGAAATTGAAACAACCTTGAAAGAACAGAGGAAAGTCAAATTAAATCAGTTAAAAGAATTATTAAAATAAGGAGATACTAAAATGTATGAACATCTAAAAAAAGAGTATTACGATAACGAGTATTACGATTATGATAAGTATGATAAGTATTATAAGTATGGTAAAAAAAACATAGAAGAAAGTTTAGAAAAAACCAATGAAGAAACTCTTGAAGGTATTCCAATTGCTGAGATTGAAAAATTCTTGCGTAAGAAAAAATTGGAAAAATTAGGCAATAAATAAAAATATATAATTTATAAAAAATATTTTCAAAAATGAACAAACATTCAGTCTTCTAGATTAACAAAAAATAATTTAGAAATATGAGTAGAAGTATTAAAAAGCCTTATTACAAGGATAATGCAATGACCACGCATGAATATTGGTCACCTATCAGACACGAATGGAAACAAAAACTAAAACAGAATTATTATGAAGATGATTTTGAATTAAGAGATTCAAAATCAATAATTAATGATTATGACTATTGTGATTATTCCTTGTTCATTCAAGGAGATATTGATGAAGAAAAGAGAGGAACTTTTGGTATGACTTGGACAAAAGAAGAAGAAAAAAAAGCATCTAGAAAATGAGTATAATTAGTAAAATATTGCACTACCTATCAGGTAGACCGTATTCATACAAAGCGGCTAAAATATTTGAATCTGCTGAACAATTAGCAGAGTTAGACAAAGCTGTTGACGAGGAAAGAGAAAACTATAAATCTGTAATGAATGGGAATCTTTACCCTGTTAGAAAGAGTTCAACTAAAATTAAAAGAGTAGGTTTTGGTGAATATGAGACGTTAGATGAAATACTGAAGAAGAAACTAATAAGATTAAAAGATTCAGAAAAGTCAGAATAAATTTCTGACTTTTTTATTTTTATTTTAAACCTTTCTTCATTATTAATGTCAAAGTATTAGATATAAGAAAATGAAACTAGAAGATATAAATAAAAATCCCTTTAAAGTTCCAGATGGTTATTTTGATAATCTTTCTGATAGAATAATGAATAATATCTATGAAGAAGAAAAGAAATCAAAAAAGACCATAAAAATGAACCTATCATTTGTTAGAAAAGCAATATCAATAGCAGCTATTCTAATATTAGGATTAATTATTTCGAAACCTTTTGATAATTCAAATGTTAACAAAAACCAGGTAATTACCACGGATTCAACTTTAACAGAGGAAGAAATGAATTATCTTTTACTATCATCTTCTGAATATGAATATTATTTAGAAAATGAACTTTACTCAGCACTAAATAAATAAAAATAAATAAATTATGAAAACAAAACTCGTAGCAACAATTTTAGTAATGGTTCTTTCTTTTTCTATTGCTAATGCTCAGGTAAAACACCAAATGAAAGAATGTAAAAAAGAATGTAAAAAAGAATGTAAAATGGACAAAAAAGAATGCAAGTCAGACAAAAAAGATTGTAAAATGCAAGATTTTAAAGGTAAACCAGGACAAAGACCTGAAATGAGAGGACCACGTGAAATGAAAGGTATGCATCCAAGAATGAGACCTGAAATGAGAGGTGAAATGAGAGGTGAAATGAGAGGTGAAATGAGAGGTGAAATGAGAGGTGAAATGAGAGGTGAAATGAGAGGTGAAATGAGAGGTGAAATGAGAGGTGAAATGAGAGGTGA
>Ga0172370_10000700_pt1 | contig 52648 bp, 30 predicted proteins | sample LakKiv5m_FD_114538 | JGI IMG/M metagenome (GOLD analysis project Ga0172370, IMG submission 114538) | Freshwater microbial communities from Kabuno Bay, South-Kivu, Congo - kab_022012_11.5m | ecosystem: Environmental > Aquatic > Freshwater > Lake | place: Democratic Republic of the Congo...
CAACTGCTTGCTGACAAAAAAAATATTCTAATTGTCTTTCCCAAGCAAAGCCAAGGTGATGCCACTGCTAGTAGCGTCGCTTTAGCTTTGTTTTTGGAAAAATTGGGCAAACGCGTGGATATTGTGTCTGACAATTTTGCTTTACCCCAAAGCTTGAAATTTTTAAAAAAAACCGAAACCATTAAACCACAATTATCGCATTTGCAAAAATTTATTATTACCCTAAACGCGCAAAAGGCCGGGGTGCACGATTTAAGTTATGATTTAAAAGACAATAAACTGCGCTTATTTATTACTCCGGAAGCTGGCACTTTTACCCGCGAAGATGTGGCCACTGCCCAATCTGATTTTCGCTATGATTTAATCTTTGCTCTGGACGCACTAGACTTGGAAGCTCTTGGTAATATTTACGACAAAAACACCGAGTTTTTTTATAAAAAACCCTTGGTAAATATTGATTGCCATATTGGCAATGAACATTTTGGCCAAATAAATATTGTGGAACCCAGTTTATCTTCGGTTTCGGAGATAATTTATAATTTGCTGGAAAAATTGGCGCCCGAACAATTGGATAATGAAATTGCCACGGCGCTGTTAACCGGCATTATTGCCAAAACTCGCAGTTTCAAATCGCCAAACATTAATCCCAATACTTTATCTTTGGCTGGCAAACTAATTAACCAAGGCGCTAATCGCGATTACATTGTGCAAAATTTATACCGCACCCGCTCGCTCTCTACACTTAAACTTTGGGGGCAAGCTTTAAGCCACATTCAGCAAGACAAAAACATTGGCCTGGTGTGGACAATAATTACCCGCGATGACTTTGTAAGAAGCGGCGCCGGAGAAAATGATTTGCCAGATATCATTGATGAATTGATTGGCAATTCGCCGGAAGCCAAATTGATTTTATTGATTCATGAACAAACCGATAACCAATCTACAAACATCCAAATTATTTTGGAAGCCACTAAAGATTTTAATGCCCTTGAGCTCTTGGCCCCTTATCGGCCAACGGGTGACAAAAAACAAGCCAGGGCGGTAATTGAAGGCAAGACGATTAAAGAGGTGGAAGAAGAAGTGGTGGAGCAAATTAAAAAGACCGTTTAGTGGTCTTTTTTCACTTTAGCACTATAGCACCTTAGCACTCAAGCACTTGGCGATTCGCAACGTGCTTAGGTGCTTTTGTGCTCAAGTGCTCAGGTGATTATATCAACGCTCTCCCTGTCATCTCTTTCGGCACATCCAGCCCCATAATTTTAAGCATGGTGGGCGCTACATCGGCCAGCACACCCACCGGTGGCATTAAACTTAAATCTCCCTCAGGCGGATCTCCTGCCGGACCAGCTTGTCCGCGCAAATCATTGCTAATTATTAAAAGCGGCACCGAATTATTGGAGTGTTCTTTATCTATTTCACCGGTTTGTAAATTTATCACTTCTTCGGCATTGCCATGGTCTGCGGTTATTAATATGGCACCATCTTTGGCCAGCACATGGTCTACAATCTTACCCAAATTTTTGTCCACCACTTCGCAGGCTTCAATAGTAGCCGGCACATCGCCCGTATGCCCCACCATATCAGCATTGGCCAAGTTTAACATTATGGCATCATATTTCTCAGATTCAATAGCCTTAATTACTTCTTTAGTAATTTCCGCGGCCGACATTTCCGGTGCTTCTTTAAACGAAGCCACGCGCTTGGAAGGCACAATTTCTCGATCTTCCCCGGGGAATGGTTCTTCCACAGTGCCATTTAAAAAATAAGTAATATGCGCATACTTGGTGGTTTCCGCCACATGAAACTGCTTTAACCCGGCCCGGCTAATAATTTCTGCCAAAGAATTACCCACTACCATGGGCGGATATGCGGCCAAAACCGGCAATTCTTTTTCATACTCAGTCATGGTGACAAACAAAAAGTTTTTAAAATAGTGCCGTTCAAATTTATTAAAGCCCGGCAAAACAAAGGCCTTGGTTAATTGTCGCGCACGGTCGGGACGGAAATTAAAAAATATAGCCGCATCACCGTCTTTTACCACGGCCGTAGGTTTGCCTTCGCGACCAATAACCACAGGCACAAACTCTTCATCAAAAACTTTTTCTTCATAAGAAGCAGTAATCACCTCTTCGGCACTTTTATAATATTTTTCGGCAATGCCCTCGGCCATGGCGCGGTAAGCTTTTTCGGTTCTATCCCAACGCAAGTCGCGGTCCATGGCATAAAAACGTCCGGAAATGGAGGCAATTTCTCCTCTTTTGTATTCTTTAATCTTTTTTTCTAATTCCCTCACAAAATCTAAACCAGAGTTATAAATAGCATCACGACCATCCAAAATAACATGAATATAAACCTGCTTCACTTTCTGCGCTTTGGCCATTTCCAAAAGCGCATAACAATGCTCTTGGCTGGAATGCACATTGCCCGGGCTAATCATACCAATCAAATGCAGGGCTGATTCATTTTTTTTCACATGCTCAAAAGCCGAGAGCAAAGATTTGTTGGCAAAAAAAGTTTTATCCGTAATGGCCTTGTTGATGCGCAGTAGTGTTTGATAATAAACCCGGCCAGCGCCAATATTTAAATGCCCCACTTCCGAATTTCCCATTTGACCAAACACCAAACCCACCTCGCTGCCCGAGGCATATAAATTCATCACCGGAAATTCACGGATAAACTTGTCAAAATTGGGAGTATTGGCGCGAGTAATAGCATTACCTTCAGAGTCAGGTGCTACACCCCAACCGTCGAGGATTGCCAGTACCACCGGTCTATGTTTAGTTTGCATAACTATTATTCATTCTTAAGTAATTTCAACAATCTGTCTAATTTCAAATTTCAAATTGCAGATTCGCCACCCCCAATAGGGAGTCTGCCTGCCGACCACAGTCGGCTGGATAGGGGGGTTATCGCCATTGCCACAACCCCTCCGTCCTTGCCTCGGAGTGCCTCGGCAAGGCGGCTCCCCTAATAGGGGAGTGTTATGCGAACCATTTTGAAATTTGCATTTTGAAATTTGCAATTATAAAAGGGCTTTACCCGTCATCTCCTTCGGCTTTTCAATTCCCATCAATTTTAGCAAAGTAGGCGCGACATCAGCCAAAATTCCATCTTTCAATTTCAACCCCTTAACATTTTTCTTAATTAAAATGCAAGGCACTGGATTTAAAGAATGCTCGGTAATCATGGCATTGGTCTCTCTGTTTAACATTTCATCGGCATTGCCATGGTCCGCAGTGATCAGTACCTGACCATTCAGTTTTAATACTTCGCTAACAATTTTACTTACGCTCTGGTCAACAGCTTTCACGGCTTTTTGCGCGGCCAACAAATTGCCCGTGTGTCCCACCATATCCGCATTGGGAAAATTAACACAAATAAAATTATATTTCCCATTTTTTAAATAGCTAATGATTTTTTTAGTCAAAATGGCACTGTTCATTTCCGGCTTATCAGCATAAGAATAAATATCAGCAGACTTTATTAGTTCGCGCTTTTCGCCATTTAACGGATCCGCGTAACCGCCATTAATAAAGTAAGTGACGTGCGCGTATTTTTCAGTTTCCGAAATGTAAAGCTGGTGATAATTATCTTTAATAACGAGCGACAAACAATTGGCAATGTCCGGGCTAGGAAAAGCGGTTAACACACCCGGCAAATCTGGACCAAAATCAGTCATGGCCACAAAACGAATATTTTTTAAAACTTTTTCGCGCTTAAAACTACCTATATTCAATTGATTAAAATCTTTTTGCACCAAGGTCTTAGTAATTTGCCGGGCACGGTCGCTTCGGGCATTAACAAAAAACACGCCATCATTATCTTTAATTACACCAAACGGTTTTTTATTAAACATCATTACTGTAGGTTTAATATATTCATCGGTTTCACCGCGATTGTAGGCTTGCGACAAAGCTTCTTCGGCATAATCTGCCTTATACCCCTCACCCAACACCATGGCGTTATAAGCCACCTCTGTACGATTCCACAATTTATTTCTATCCATGCCATAAAACCGGCCCATGATGGTGGCAATATGCTCATGCGCCATCATGTGACTACGCAATTCGCGCAAAAAATCTGCAGCTCCATGGGGTGAAGAATCACGGCCATCAGTAAACAAATGCAAATAAACTTCTTCCACTTGCTCACGCCGCAAATATTCGAGCATAGCGTAGAGATGCTCGGGGTAACAATGCGGACTTTTTTTATCAGTTAACAGTGCCAGCACATGCGCCGCAGTTTTATACTTTTTTATATGATACACTGCCTGTTTTAAAGCTTCGTTTTTAAAAAAAGTGCCATCATGAATAGCCTCGGAAATCATTACCAAGTCTTGCTTAACAATGCGTCCGGCGCCAATATTAAGGTGCCCGGCCTCGGAATTGCCTACTTGACCGGAAAACAAACCCACATTTTCACCATAGGTTTTAAGGGTGGAATGCGGGTATTTTTTCATATAGCCAAAAATCTGTGGCGCTGTTTCTGGTGTAATGGCATTGCCCGAATCTTTTAAATTTCCCAACCCAAAACCGTCTAAAATTATTAGAATTGTAGGGATAGGCGCATTTTTTACGGTTTTTACCATAGTGGAGATATTATAGCTTATTTTGGGGTTGGGATCAAACGATACTTACGGATTACTGATAATCCTGATTTACGGATAGTATTCATTATCAGTAAATCAGTGTTATTCGTAATCTGTAAGTAAAAAGACGCACTCCCTACGGTCGTGCGTCACTCCAAAACACTTTGCAACTTAGCCGACTTAGAAAACTTAGCTAACTTCCAATTCAATCTCCATCAAACGGTTATACTTCTCAACACGTTCACTTCTACTCATTGATCCGGTTTTGATAAATTCTGAATTAACCGCCACAGCCAGATCAGCTATAAAAGTATCAGCTGTCTCACCCGAACGATGAGAAATACAAATTTGATAATTATGTTTTTTAGCCAAATAAATTGCTTCAATAGTTTCACTTAAACTGCCAATTTGATTTAATTTAATCAAAGCAGCATTGGCAACTTTATAATCAATACCTTGTTGAATTCTTTTAACATTGGTAACAAATATATCATCACCCACCAAAGTAATTCTTTTACCCAACTGTTTGGTCATAATTTTCCAGTTATCCCAATCATCTTCTGCCAACCCATCTTCAATAAACAATATTGGATATTTTTTAATCCAAGCCTCATACGTGCGCAACATCTTATCGGCAGAACATCCTTGTTTTTTATCAAAAAAATAATATTTATTATGCTTATAAAATTCTGAAGCTGCCGCGTCTAAGCCAATAAACACCTGCTTGCCAGGCACAAACCCAGAAACTTTTATAGCCTCCATAATCAATTGAATAGCACGCTCATTATTTAAAAGATCTGGAGCAAAACCACCCTCGTCTCCCACTGCTGTTGAATAACCTTTTTGATTTAAAATTGCGGCCAAAGAGTGGAAGATTTGCGATCCAATACGGACGCGCTCGGAAAATTGTTTGTGAATGGGAATAATCATGAATTCCTGAATGCTTAAATTATTATCCGCATGCCGGCCACCATTTAAAATATTCATTGTAGCCACAGGCATTCGATAGCCTTTTTCCGAAAGTTTAAATGTTTGACGAATATACTTATACAATGGCATTTTTAAACTTGCGGCACTGGCACGACAAACTGCCAACGAAACTGCCAAAATTGCATTGGCCCCAAGTTTGCTTTTATTGGAAGTACCATCCAAATTTATCATTAATTTGTCAATATTTTTCTGGTCAATTGATTCTTTGCCAAGCAACAATTTAGCAATTTCCGTATTTACATTTTTCACAGCTTTCAATACCCCTTTACCCCCATAACGTTTGGCCCCATCTCGCAACTCCAAGGCTTCGTGTGTGCCAGTAGACGCGCCAGAGGGTACGGCCGCCACCCCAGTTGAACCATCAGTTAAAATTACCTTGGCTTCAATTGTGGGATTGCCACGAGAATCAAGAATTTCGCGCGCAAAAACAGATTTGATTTTCATATTTGATTGAGGTTAAGAGTGAGGGTATTATAGCACGAAAATCATGTGATTCCAAACAATTTTCCAAACACCTAACTCCAATAGCCAAACACCATTCACCGGAGTTAGGTTATTGGAGTCTGGAGTTCGAAAACAAAAAGAGCAGTCTTACAACCACTCTTTTTATTCAGTTTAAATCAATGCTATTTCTTGCCTGCTATGATTGCCGCCCAACCCCAGCACCAGAGCTCATTTCATTCGCTCGGTGCGGGGTTTCGGCTGAAGACTTTCTAAGATAATTTTATGCGTTTGGGAACTTAGTACTTACTTCTTACCTGCTATAATTGCCGCCTCAATGTTCTTCGGACACTCAGCATAATGATCAAATTCCATATTATAATTGGCGCGACCCTGAGAAAGTGAACGCAATGAGGTGGCGTAGCCAAACATTTCTGACAATGGCACCAAGGCTTTTACCACTTTAATCAAACCACGGTTAGTCATTTCCTGAATCTGAGCGCGTTTAGCACTTAAGTCTCCAATGGCATCGCCCATGTATTCTTCTGGGGTAGTCACTTCTACTTTCATGATTGGCTCCAAAATAACTGGGTTGGCTTTTTTGGCTGCTTCTTGGAAAGCCAAGCTACCAGCCATTTTAAAGGCCAACTCTGAAGAATCTACTTCATGGTATGAGCCATCAAACACCGTAACTTTTACATCTACCACTGGGAAGCCAGCCAAAATACCTCTGTCTACTGCTTCTTTTACACCTTTTTGAATTGCTGGTATATACTCGCGTGGCACTGTACCACCTTTTACTTCATCCACAAATTCAAAGCCGGCACCTTGCTCTTTTGGTTCCAAACGTAAATAACAATCACCGTATTGACCGCGACCACCAGACTGTTTAATGTATTTGCCTTGGGCTTCGGCGCTTTGGCGAATAGTTTCTTTATAAGAAACTTGAGGAGCACCCACTTTGGCTCCCACACCAAACTCGCGCTTCATTCTGTCTACAATGATATCCAAATGCAATTCACCCATACCGGAAATAATGGTTTGCAAAGTATCCTGATCTGTGTGAATTTTAAAGGTTGGATCTTCTTCAGCCAATTTTTGCATAGCCATACCCATTTTTTCGGCATCAGCTTTGGTGTTTGGTTCAATGGCTACGGAAATAACCGGTTCAGGGAAAATAATTTTTTCCAAAATCACTTGACGATCTTCAGTACACAAGGTATCACCGGTAGTGGTATTTTTTAAACCAATAATAGCGGCAATATCTCCAGCATAAATTTCATTTACTTCTTCACGATGATTGGCGTGCATGCGCACCAAGCGGCCTACACGTTCTTTATTGCCAGTGTTGGTATTTACCACATAACTGCCGGCAGTTAACACACCGGAATAAACACGGAAAAAAGCCAGCTTACCCACATATGGATCAGTGGCAATTTTAAAGGCCAAACCACAAAATGGTTCATCATCACTGGCTTTTACTTCTACTTTTTTGGTTTCATCATTAACATCCAAGGCCATAATTACCGGCATATCTAATGGTGAAGGCAGATAATAATTTACTGCATCTAGCATTAATTGCACGCCAATATTGGCCAAGGCAGAACCACAAATTACGGGGTACATTTCATCTTTCAACACCAAAGTGCGAATGGCAGAGTGAATTTCTTCCTCAGTAAAACTGCCACCATTTAAATATTTTTCCATAGTGGCGTCAGTGGCTTCAGCAATTTTTTCCAGCATTTTGGCACGGTATTCCTTTACCTGCACTTTCATATCTTCAGGAATTTCAAATTCAATCACATTGGCGCCATTTTCACCTTCAAATTTATAGGCCTTTTCCTTAATTAAATCAATAATACCGGAAAAAGTGGAATCGGCCCCGATTGGCAATTGAATAGCTACAGCATTGGGTGATAGTCGTTCTTGAATTGATTTTAAACTCATGTAAAAATCTGCACCCAACTTGTCCATTTTGTTGATAAAACAAACGCGTGAGACGCGATATTTGTCTGCCTGGCGCCACACAGTTTCTGATTGTGGTTCCACGCCTTGTGAGCCATCAAACACGGCCACAGCACCGTCCAAGACGCGCATAGAGCGCTCTACTTCCACAGTAAAATCTACATGGCCCGGAGTATCAATAATGTTAATACGATGATCTTTCCAAAAACAAGTGGTAGCCGCAGAAGTAATAGTAATACCACGTTCTTTTTCCTGCTCCATCCAGTCCATTTCGGCAGCACCTTCGTGCACTTCGCCGATTTTGTGTTTTTTACCAGTGTAAAACAAAACACGTTCGGTGGTGGTGGTTTTACCAGCATCAATGTGAGCGGCAATGCCGATGTTGCGAGTTTTTTCTAAGGAATATTCTCGAGGCATAAACGATGATTTTATTATATTAAATCGTTCTGATTAAACTATTCGGATATCCAGATAATCCAGATTTACAGATGTGAACGGTTCGTATCCGTCAATCTGGATTATCTGGATATCTGGATTGTTATCTTCGGGCAAAGTGTGCAAACGCTTTGTTGGCTTCGGCCATGCGGTGCACATCTTCGCGCTTTTTCATAGCTCCACCCACACCGGCCAAAATATCCAACATTTCCGCGGACAATCTGTCAGCCATGTCACGGCCTTTGCGTGCGTGCGCAGCTTCAATAACCCAGCGAAATGCCAAAGCATTTTGACGGGCAGTATTTACCGGCATTGGCACCTGATAGTTGGCACCGCCCACTCTGCGGGAACGCACTTCCACTTGTGGCTTTACTGTATCAATTACTTGTTCAAATAATTTAACAGCTTCGCCTTGTTTTTTTTCTTTTAAAACCTCCAAAGCACCATAAACGATTTTTTGAGCAACAGTTTTCTTGCCGCGTTCCATTAAAGTATTAATGAATTTAGCAAGTAGTACGTTGTTGTAAATCGGATCTGGGGCAACCACGCGCTTAGGCGCTTGTCTTCCTCTAGGCATATACGTAAGTTTCTTAAAATAAAGAAAAATTAATGAGACTTAACACACAGATATACGGATTCTATGCAGATGACGCTGATTACGCAGATTGCGATTTTATATTCGCGTTGTCTGCGTCATCTGCATAGTCATCTGCGTCTTCTGTGTATTTATTTATTTTTTCGGTCTCTTGCCTCCGTACAACGAACGACCTTTGCGTCTTTTTTCTACGCCCTGTGTATCATAAACACCGCGCACAATATGGTAACGCACACCTGGTAAGTCTTTTACACGTCCGCCGCGAATAAGCACGATGGAGTGTTCTTGTAAATTATGTCCTTCGCCTGGAATATAGGCGATTACTTCCACTCCATTGCTCAAGCGCACTTTGGCAACTTTACGTAACGCGGAGTTTGGTTTTTTTGGTGTAGTAGTATACACTTTGGTACACACACCTCTTTTGAATGGCGCTCCTTTGCGCAATTCGGTTTTCTTGCGGTGCAAAGAATCAAAGGTGAACTGCAAAGCTGGAACTTTGCTTTTGCTCACTTTGTCTTTTCTGCCCTTACGCAAGATTTGATTCATGGTAGGCATAAACAAATGCTTGAAAGGCTTAAAATGCTTGAAAGGCTTAAAATGCCAATCTTGCTTACTGCCCTTCAGGCCTTTCAAGCTTTTCAAGCTTTTCAGACCTTTTAATAAATTAAAAAATCTCCTTTACGGAGAATCGTTACAAAAAACTCTTTTGCAACGTCTGCGCCTTGTGGCGCACCTTCACCTTATCCGTCCAAACGACGGGGGTTACTCCGTTTGAGATTTATCCTGAACCCGAGGCCTTTGGCCGAGTGGTTTAGGATGACAACAGTGTACAACAAACCCTGCTTTCTGTCAACTTATTAGGTGTGGATAAGAAACTGCTCATGCCTATTGCCTCATGCTATCTGTCACATGCATCATGTTTAAAAACCAATACCTCCCGTAAACAATCCTGTTAAAAAACTAATCAAAGGCACCAGCAATTTAAAACCAAAAAAAACAAAAATTAATAAAATAACAAAACCATTTTGCTCTAAAAATTGAATTACCCGATATTGCGAGGCGGGTAAAACGGCATACAAAACTTTGGAACCATCCAGGGGTGGAATGGGTACTAAATTAAAGACTGCTAAAAGCACATTGGCATAAACAATTACTGACAAAAATATGCTTAAATTTGTCATTGGCATTAGCCTAATAAACAAACCAAAAGCTGTAGCTAAAATTAAATTGGCAAAAGGTCCTGCCAAAGCTACCCACAACGGACCCGTTCGTTGGTTTTTTAAATTATAAGAATTGTAAGGTACGGGCTTGGCATAAGCAAACAAAAAATGCCCACCAGTAATTAAAAATAATAATATGGGCATTAAAATTGTGCCCCATTTATCAATATGCTTGAGAGGATTCAATGTTAGCCTGCCGGCATAGCGCGCCGTAGGATCGCCCAATTGATCTGCCATCCAGCCGTGCGCGTACTCGTGCAAGATTGAGGATGGGATGATAATGACGAAGAAAAATAATAGAGAGAGAAATTGCATAAAACTATTAGTCGGGGTGACAAGATTTGAACTTGCGACCTCATGCACCCCATGCATGCGCGCTAGCCAACTGCGCCACACCCCGACTAATAATTCTATTGTGTTTCATTAGGTGTTTATTGTACTTTATCTTTAAAAAAAAATCAAGCGTAAATAAGTAGAGACGAGGCATTGCCTCGTCTCTACTTTTGTTGAAATTGATTAAATGTTCAAATCAACTGCGCTGGTATCAACATCATCATTGGCAACTGGGGACATTGGACGTGGTCCTCTGGTGCTACCTTCTGGTTCGTTGATCTTCAAATTAACCCTAGCGTTATTCTTGGCTCCGACAATCTTCAAAAGAGTGCGGACAGAACGGGCAGTTTGACCTTGACGGCCAATTACATAACCCATATCGCTTGGATTAACATCCAAGGTGATGAGAACGCCTCTCTCATCTACAGTGCGAGTACTTTTGACATCATTGGGATTGTTAACAATCGCCTTGATGACATACTCGAGGAAAGCTTGATCTTGCTCCATATGTTTCCTGTACATCAATTAATTATTAAAGAACGCACGAACAGGTCGTAGCAGTTCTGTGGAAATATTATAATATAACATTAAAAAAAAGTCAAGTCTCGTTAAAAAACCACCCCTATTCAAGGAGTGGAATTTATTATTAAGCTTCTGGTGCTGGTTCTACAGGTGCTTCCGGAGCTGGGGCCGGGGCCTCGGTTGCGGGAGCTTCCGGGGCTGGTGCGGCAGCGGCCTTAGCTTCAACTTCTGCTTTAGCCTTGGCTTCAGCATCGGCTTTAGCTTTGGCTTTGGCATCATCAGCGGCTTTTTGCTTGTCAGTAATTTTCTTAGCGCGCTTTTTGGTAATTTGCACTGAACGTTTTTTCTTGCCTTCAATAATTTTATTATTGATCAGCAAATTGTTTACAGTGTTAGACATTTGTGCCCCTACAGACAACCAATACTGAACTCTGTCGGCCTTAACCGTAAAACGGTTTTCTTTTAATGAAGGGTTGTAATTGCCCAAAATTTCCAATTGACCATATTGAGTGTCGTGCTTTTTTTCAGACACTATCAAGCGATAAACCGGCTGTTTGGATCTTCCCAAACGTTGTAAGCGTAAAATAAGCATAATTTTATAAATTTTGATTAACTTTTCACCACCAGAGCGCACTTTCGTGGAGTGGAGGGGGTGATTTGTAATGGCGTTATATTACAATGAATTCCCAATCTTGTCAATACCAATACTTACTGATTCCCGGATAATCCTGATTTACTGATAACGAACACTATCCGTAAATCAGGATTATCAGTAATCCGTAAGAAAAAATCTTAACACTATTACTCACTAACTTGTTCCGCTTCAGATAATTTTACACTCAACAACTTACTCACCCCATCCACCCCCATGGTTACGCCGTAAAGCGCATCAGCTGCATGCATAGTAGCGCGGTTGTGAGTAATTAAAACAAACTGCGATTGCAAAACCAATTCTTGTAAAATCTTGGTAAAACGCAAAGTATTGGCTTCGTCCAGTGCGGCTTCTACTTCGTCTAACACCACAAATGGCGAAGGATTGGTGTGCAAAATGGCACAGACCAAAGCAATAGAAGTCATAGTGCGTTCACCACCAGACAACGCCTGGATATTTTTAATTTTCTTACCCGGTGGGCAAGCAGTAACATCAATACCCACCAGCATTTGTTTACCCTGAACGGAGCGGAGCGGAGCCGAAGGGTTTTCGCCGGAAATATTTTCCAAATTCTCCGTGTTCTCCATTTCTTCCGTGCCCTCCGTGTCCTGCACCTCTCCATACAACTCAATTAAATCCGCTTTGCCACCCTCAAATAATAATTCAAAATAGCGAGCAAATTCTTTTTTAATTTGTTTAAAGGCCTTGTCGCGCTTTTTCTTCATCACTTCATCCAACTCCGCCACCATCACTTCCAAATCTTCCATAGCCGCTTTTAAGTCTTTTAGTTGGGTTGATAAATTTTCATACCTTGTTTTTGTTTCCTGGTATTCTTGCACTGCTTCTTCCTCAATACCACCAATTAAAGACAATTGGTATTTTAATTTTTGAATTTTTTGTTGGGTTAAATCTATTTCCGCTGTGTCCAAAATCTTGGGCCCGCGCGCCAAAACCGCCGAAAGCGCGGTTTGCATTTCTTGATAAACTTCATTGCTCAAATCTTCTTGCTTGGTTTCCAATTTGGCAATGGCCACTTGCTTGCTGTTGCGCTCATCCACAATTTTATTTAATTTTTGCTGTTCCTCTTGCACTAGTTCTTGCAAAGCAAAAATACGCTGTTTCTTGGCTTCTTCGCTTTGGTTAAACTCAATAATGAGCTCTTCCACATCAGACAATTCTTTATCCAAAATTTTTATTTGTTTTTCCAAATCATTCTTTTGCCCGGTAATTTCTTTAAGGCTGGCAGTATACTCTTCCGGACTCATGTTATTATATTTTAATTCTTGCTCAAAACCGGCCAATTCTTTATCAACTGCCTGTTTTTGCCCGGCAAACATTTGCGCGCGCGACGTGGCAATTTGCGCCTCGGTTTGCAAACTGCGCAATTCTTCTTGAGCTTTCTCAAAACTATTTTCCAATTCAGCCAATTTATTTTGCCAGTCAGCTATTTTTTCTTCTTGGTTCATTATTTCTTCTTGCATTAAATATGGTGAATCACCATGGGAAAAACTTAATCCCCGGCGCTTATCCACCTGCCTAAAACCACCTTTCATTGTACCTGAAGTTTCCAAAATGTCGCCAGTAAGGGTTACCATGCGCACGCGCCCAATGCCAATTTCACGAGCTGTATCCAAATTTTCCACTATTAAAGTATTGCCCAAAACATAAGAAAAAATATCTGCAAAACGCGCGTCAAATTTTATTAATTTTACAGCCAAGCCGTGCACACCCGGAAATTTTTGCAATTCTTCAATATCTTGCGACACCAAACGCGGTTTTATTTTATTTAAAGGCAAAAAAGTGGCCACACCTAATTGATGGGAACGCAAATATTCAATGCCGGCCTGCGCTGTGCGGTCGCTGTCTGTTATTAAAGAAGATAAATGACTGCTTGCCGCCACGTCCAACGCCAGTCGATATTTTTCTTGCACCTCGCCCAATTGCGCCACTGTGCCATAAATATTGCCCAGGCGCTGGCGTTCTTCCAACACTGCCTGTACTGCCTTTAACCCCGAAAACTGCCAATAACTTTGTTCACTCTTAACCTGAGTAATTTTTTGTTCAATGCCGGCCAATTGGCTTTTGGCCTCAGTGCGACTAAAGACAATATCTTCAATAAACTTTTTTTGTTTTAAAATATTTTCCACCGCCCCATCAGACAAATTTTCCGCGTCGCCCAAATCCTTATCCAATTTTTCTTTATCCAATTTTAAATCTTTTATCTTGTTTTCCAGCCAGCCCAAATTTTGCTTACCAACTTTGGAATATTCTGTCTGCAATTTGCCAGAAAGCACCGCGCTCTCGCGCTCTAAATTATTTTTCCGGTGTTGAATTTCCTGATAAGCCCGTTGCAACTCGCCAAACTGTTCTTGGCGCGAACCTTCACGCGCCAAATTTGCCAATTCGGTTTGCACAGCTGTTAACTTTTCATTTACTTTATTATATTCATTATTAACTTGCACCAAACCGGCAGTAATTTCATCCAACTGCGCTTGATTGTGATTATTAATCGTGGCAAAATAACTTTCCTGCGCTTCGCGCAATTCTATTTCCACTTCTTGGCGCTGTTCCAATTTTTTTACCTGGCGGGATAGGGTGCGCAAGCGCGGTTCAATTTCTTGTAATAATAATTCTGCTTGAGCTGTATTTTCTTTAGTACGGGCTAATTTTAATGCTGCCTGATGGCGCTTAATTTGGAATTCTTTAATACCTGAAGCTTCATCAAAAAAATCTTTGCGTTCTTGCGGAGTTTGGAGAAGCAGACGATCAATCATACCTTGGCCAATAACACTGTAAGATCCTTGGCCAAATTGAGCTTTGGCCAAAAGTAGTTGTAAGTCAAACAAGCGTACAGGTGCGCCATTAATTAAATACTCACTATCACCATTCCTATAATAGCGGCGAGTAATAACTAATTCTTCATAATCTACATCCGCTCGGCCATCAGCATTGTCTAGTGTTAAACTAACACTGGCCATACCCATTTGGCCTTTTGATTCACTGCCCGAAAAAATAATGTCTTCGCCTTTTTTTCCACGCAAAGCCTTCATACTCTGCTCGCCCATTACCCAGCGAATAGCGTCAGAAATATTACTCTTGCCACTACCGTTTGGCCCTACTACCGCCGTCACACTGTGTTTACTATTTTGTGGCGCCCCAAAATCCAAAACAGTCTTTTGGGCAAAAGACTTAAAGCCGTGGATTTCAAGAGATTTCAAAAACATAAAAAGCGAATATATTATACACTAATACGCTCCTCTTGACAATCATTCGTCATCATGATACAATAAATACAGAAAACAAGAAACCCGGGACAAATCCGCCGTATGGGGAAAGTCCAAAAGACTACCGGGTCATCTGACCGTCCATTAACTGGACGGTTATTTTATTGTTAAAACACTTAATTAATTTTGTCGTTTTTTCCGTTGGCTTATCATAATGAGAACGAAACAAACCAGCCAGAGCATCCGCAAAACGCAAACCTGGCGCTGACTCATCATTGGCAGTACAAATTTTTTTGACAGAAATACTTTTATCGCGCAAAACTTTCTTTAATTTGCGGCTATACCATTTGGGTTTCTTGCCATCAATGACAATCTTTTTAATTTTATTTTCAACAATCAAATGTTCAAATATTTTTTCAAACACTTTGCCAAATTTTATAGGATTATTGATAACCGAAATTTTAAAACTAAAATCCAGTTTGCTGGCAGCCATTAAAAAATCTTCTCTAACTTGCCAACCTTTTTTAGAGCCAAAATCAGCCCAATGAAAATGCTTAATTCCAAGCTGTTTTTCAATTTCAATTATTTTTTTCTCTGTTTCCACTACATTGGAAAAACACAAATATACAAAAGCGACGGCCGAATGGCCATCTCTTTTATTTATTCCCGATTCGTCAATAAAAATTATCATAACCAACATATTATACAATTTTTTTACAAAATAAAAAATACCCTCACTGAGGATATTTTATTTATAAGGAAGTGGGGTTGGTTGGACACCACTATCCTCGTCGACTCTCGCCGACGGGCATCGCCGCAGTGAGATGTGATGTCAGCCTAGGTCTTTTGCTCGCCTAGACCGACTTATGCTCACTCTTGCGCGAACCCCTTGAGGAAGAACCTACGGTTCGGTGCCTCTCTCGGTGCGTACTGCGGATCCCGAGGAGACTTAACAACCGACGTGAGGTCCTCCGCGAGGAGGTATTGAACTTGCCAATGCTCCAATTCCAAACCCGCAAAAAGACGCGGGTTTAAAAGTTGGAGATAGCAAGACACACTCGTTACCACCCTCTTTCTCGCCTCTCTGTTCCCGACCGGAACCAGACTGTTAAACCCTTGCTGAAGATCAATCACTGGGTAGTAAGTTACCATCTGAGTGACACCATCCTTACCAATTAGGCTAATGTCAATCCTTACCCTGACAAAACGGTAACTAAACGGCTCAATATAATCCAACCAAAGTTCCGGATTCTGTACCCCAGCAAAATCTACCTTGAAAGCAACTTCCAGCTTCGGCCCTTCTGAATCACGTGGATCCGGTTTAATCACGAATTTGTTCTTCGCCATTTCGCTGCTTCCTCCTTGCAGCTACTGTGGCGCCCAACCAACCCCAGATGTATTAAAGTCTACTTTATACAAAATGTCAACCCTCTTGACAATATTTTAACTCTATTATATAATGTCCCGTTCATTCCAAAACCCCCTGCCCCAATAACCAAACACCTCGTGGAGTCAGGCTATTGGTGTTTGGAGTCAGGACAAATATGCAAAGAATATCCAAACTTATCTACAACGAAATCCTTGGAGCAAAAAAGATTTTGCTCGTTTCACACCAAAACCCGGACGGTGATGCTTTGGGTTCTTTGTCGTCTTTTTCTTATTTTTTAAAAAATCTGGGCAAACCTCATAATGTTTATTGCTTAACCCCGGCACCGCCAAAATTATTGGCTCTCCCCCACTTGGTCAGTGTTAATAATGATAATAGTGTTTGGCAGGAAAACGACGGGCATGATTTGATCATAGTTTTAGATTCTGGCGACTTGCGTTATGCTGGTGTAAATGAACTGATAAATAACCTTAAACACGATTTTAAAATTATCAACATTGATCATCATGTTTCTAATATCAATTTCGGACATCACAATTTGGTAATACCCAGTGCTTCCTCTACCACCGAAGTGTTATATTATTTTTTCCGCCATAATAATATAAATATTGATCGCAATATCGCTTTATCACTTTTAACTGGTTTAATTACTGACACTGATAATTTTACCAATGGCGCTACCACTTCTTCGGCCTTAAAAATTGCCAGTGATTTAATTCACCGCGGCGCCAATTTTAACTCCATAAAAGCCTGGTTTTTACAAGACAAAACCATTCCCAAATTAAAAGTTTGGGGCGCAGTTCTTTCCCGCCTAAATAAAAACGAAGAACATGATATTGTTTACACTTTTATTAAACAACAAGACTTGCGAGAAAATGGCGTTGATGAAGCCGAAGTGGAAGGCATTGCCAATTTTATGAACAATTTGGGTGATGGCCGTGCCAGTTTAATATTAAAGGAATTGGGTGATAATAACACTAAGGGCAGTTTTCGCACTACCCGCGACGACATTGATGTTTCGGCCTGGGCCAAAGCCTTGGGTGGTGGCGGACATAAAAAGGCGGCAGGATTTACGGTTGAAGGTGGTATTGACAAAACATTGGAGATGATGTGGAGAGTTGTTGCGGAAAGCGAAAAAAAAGAGTAAAATAATTTCAGATTGCAAATTGCAAATTTCAAAATGGCCAATTGGTATTTTGCAATCTGCAATTTGAAATTTGAAATATTGTCATTAAAAAATAATTAAATAAAAAAAATATAGGTATGAATAAAAACACCCCCAACTCTCAGTATTTAATCCCCACAGTAATAGAGAAAACCACCTACGGCGAACGTGCCTACGACATCTATTCTCGCTTGCTCAAAGACCGAATAATTTTCTTAGGCACTGCCATTGATGATGCTGTGGCCAATACTGTAATTGCCCAGTTATTATTTTTAGCTAACCAAGATTCAGAAAAAGACATTAAAATTTATATCAACTCTCCTGGTGGATCAGTAACTGCTGGCATGGCCATTTACGACACCATGCAATTTATTAAACCAGATGTTTCCACTACTTGCGTAGGTATGGCTGCCAGCATGGCCTCTGTACTTTTGGCTGCTGGAACTAAAGGCAAACGCTTTTGCTTACCCAATTCAGAAGTAATGATTCACCAAATTATGGGCGGTACCGAAGGCCAGGCTAGTGACATTAAAATCCATGCTGAACGAATTCTTAAATTAAAAGACCGCTTAAATGACATTCTAATTAAACACACCGGACAAAAAAAGGAGCAGATTGAAAAAGATACTGATCGTGATCATTTTATGGATGCCACAGAGGCAGTAAAATACGGCTTGGCGGATAAGGTTATCGAGTAGCTCGCGCTATTCGATAATCCTGAGGAGTCCCTCAAGGGACGACGAAGGATTTATAATACGTAAAAAAACTCCCCGGCAATTAGCCAAGGGAGTTTTTTTACACTATCTAATCTTTAGTGGTTCTGTTAATAAGTTCAATTTCTTCTTTAATTATTTCCTGCCAAAGTTTTTTATTTCTTGTCTGCATACTTAGCTTCTTTTTTTGCAATAATTCATATAACTCTACGGTCAATCCACTATCCTCTTCTAACAAAGAAATAAATAATTTTTGTGATTTTTCATCTAATTTTGCTAAAGACAAACTAAAATCAACCTGCCTGGCGTAATCCAGTTTACTACTAATCAATATTTTGCGTAATTTATCAATTAACATCGGCGTCATAAACATCTTTTTCCAAATGTTCCCGATAAGCCTTTAAAAATAAAACCCCTAAATTTTTATTGGGCGGCACATAATCCCCAAAATATTTATTGCCCCCTAATAACTTTTCTGCCTTAGCCCAAAAATTTGACCAATTCAAATTATGGCCACCAGCCAACTCCTCATTGAGCAATTTTAATAATGGATCATTAACCGACATGGCGCCTGTGCCCTTGGTGGAAATAATATGAGCAGTTTTGGATTTTTCTAAAACCGGGTCAATTAAATTATAACCGCCGCACGAACCCAAAGAAACTAATCTTGTATGTTCAGTAACTAAATTTACTGATGATTGGGCGTGGTAACTATGTCCGCGATGGACCAAAACTGTTGGCTGAAGATTGGCTTTTTGTAATGCCTCGTTGACGACAGAAACATAACTTTCTGGCTTGTTGGCATATATTTCCACTTGTTTTGCTGTACCTACAGAACTAATTACTACATAGTCTTGATACTCGGTTATTTTCCACTTTTCTTGGCCGCGATAGCCCGCCAAAAAATTTTGATAAGAAGCTTTACCATCGGCATCATTAAAAAAACAATACTGCTGAACAATTTTTTTATCTCTGACTAAATCTTCAATGGGCAGTTCTGCGATATTTGTTAAATGGTATTTTTCGGCCATGGCCTTTATCCATTCTTCGTCAATCACTGCTTTCTCGCTAAACATTCCAGCTAAAAGCCCGTAAATTGCCACACCCTCTCGGTGGCCTTGCGCCAGCACTCTTTCGTACTCTTGTTTTACTTTTGCCTGTAAAGTTTTTAATGACTCTGCATCTTCTATTACACTAAAGGTGTCAGCTACCGATACTGCTTCTGCCAAAAAATCCGGACTTTTTTCTATATCGCCGGCAAATTTGCTTAATAATTCTTGCTGGCTAGCGCTATCCATTAAAGCCAAAAATTCACCCAAACGATTAAACTGCGTAGCCAATTTAATAAAAACCCTAAATTTATTATAACCGGTTGCTGCCAACAATGACTTTGGTGTTAGTTGCTCGGCTTTCATTTTCTCTAATAGACGATTAAAAAAACCATTATAGGTAGAAGTAAATTCTTCTTCTTCACCATAAACTATTAAGGTATACAATTCCGAAGCGTTTAATTTATTGGCCAGTTTGAATCTTTCGGTATCCGGCCTTTCGTGCAAATCATTTACTTCCCGTACCTGGCGTAAGGCTAAACCCGCTAATTCCCTATCTGCCGAAGCCCGAGCTGCGGCATTGCCAGAGGACATTATCTCTACCAAAGACAGAAACAACAAATCCTTATCTCCGACAATTTCTTTAATCTCTGCCAGAGAATTTTTTCCATTAAACAACAATATGGCGCCAATCTGTTTATCCGCGGTGACAGTTGCTTCTTTGTCCCAGGCCAACAATTTCTCTATATTTGGATCTTGATCCGTCGCCAAAATAGAACGCAATAAATTTGCCAAATCCCCTGATTGAGACAAAACCATTAAAGCCCAACCCGGATCATTTATGGTTGCTATTCTAATTAACGGCCTGACACTTTCTATGGACAAATCGGCCCATTCTTTAAAATTTACAAACACGATTCTGGGGTCGCTAACCACCAATTTCTCCAAAGCTGCCAGCAAAAATTTTTCTCCACCAGGCAATTCCTGTAATTTTTTTCCATTCTCAACTACTAAACCGGGATTTAATTCCGAGGCAATTTTTATTGCCTTCAAAAAAATATCTGTTGAATTGGGCAATTCCGCCCTGTATTGATAATAAGATTCTATTGCTAAGCCAAAATTGCCAGCCAATTTTTCGGCAACAAGCTTTTTTCCAAACTCTGCGTCAACTTCGCAGATTGTTCTAAAATTTTGTAAAATTCCTTGGATTGACAATGTCGGGAGTAATTCTAAAACTAAACCCCTGGCCCATTCCTGATCTAACAATTTAAAGTACTGCCAGTAAAATAGAATATTACTCTTGGGAAGTTTTTTTGCATATTCCATTAAAACATTCTTTAAAGCCGGCTCTTTTAGACCAATTAGGGTGTAAATATAAAATGATTTATCATGCTCGGTAGCTGAACTAAAAACTTCTGGCAAGATAGACACCGCCCAGACCCTATCCATCGCATAAAGGTGCTGCGCAAAAGTCAAAACACTTTTTGGTGATGATTTGGCCACAATTTTTTTAATTATATTTTCATTATCCTGCCAATCTTTTGTTTTATTTAGCATTAAACTAAAGCTAAATAAATCCAGTTCTACGGCATGCTCAAAAAACCAAGCCCGCACCCAAGGATCCTCCAAGAATTCATTTTTATTGCTAAAAGCATTAAAAATCCTTTCTGGGTCTTGTTTCACTGCCCGCCTTAAATAATTTCCGAGTATTTTCTGCCCTTCGGGGTGCCTTAACAATATCTTATAACTATACAAAATATCAAAACTTTCTTTTTCGGCATAAAATTTTATCAGCTCCACCCCGGCTGGATAAAAAAACAATACTTCTAAATTTGTCGGTAAAGCAGGATACTTGTCTGCTTTTATTTGCGCAATTGCCTGATTAAACATGCCCTCGGCTCCTGGTAAATTTTTATATTTTTCAAAATATTCTAAAAAATCCCGTGGATATTTTTCTATAACTGTTTTAAGTATGTCCTTTGCCCAAGCATAAGAATAAAATTTAGGCAGATTTTCCAAAACAACTTCTCGGGAGTATTGTTCTGCAGCCCTTTTAAAGGCCTGTTCCGCCACCAAACCCGCATCCGGCTGGCCCTGGTAATTGTCACAGCCCTCAATTAAATCATCGTAACCATTGTTAAACGGCGAATAGGTGCGATAGTCTTCTTTAACGTTTGCTTGCCTGTTTTTGGCCCAAATTCTGGCTTTTTTATAAGCTTGCAAGAATAATTTTTCTCCCCCGGGCAAATTTTTGTAAAGTTGTGCGTGATGAATTAATAAATCAGGATTTTTTTCCAAAAGCCCTGTCAAAATTTCCATAATCCAGGGCTGTTCTGCTAATAATTTAAAATTACTAAAAATCTCTCTAGGATAAAATTTTGCCAAACTACTTGCCGCTTCACGCAAAGTTTCATTAGCCATTTTACACTGATTATAATCTGCAAAATTACTTACCAACCATTTCGGATTTTTATCTAGTAAATAGCGGACAGACAAATCAACAATTTTTTCGCAGCGCAAATCACCCCTTAATTGATTAGCAAAATGAATTACTTGCTCTGGAGAAAGTTTGGATAATTGTTCAAAAATTATTCTATCACTATCGGGTAAAGTGCGAACTAATTCTAAATAAGCAAATATAAAACCATTTCCTTTATTGGCCAATCTGGCAATTACGGCCGGTAAAAATTTCTTGGCTGCTGAAAATTTTTCCAACTTATTATAATTTGCCAAATAAAATTCCGGAGATTCAATTGCATGCTTATTTAATAAAGTGGTTATTTCTTCGTCGGATAAATAAGAAAAAAATGAATCACCATATTGTAATGAGAGATTGCCTAAATGTTCTGCGGCCAATAAAATTGCTTCTTTTTGCCAACTCTTATCTTTTAATAATTCGGGTTTTAATAAAATATCAGAAGCATAGAAAGGATTTTCGCCACTCCTTAATGCTTGTAAAATTTCATCACGCGTCAAATCTCCGCCGTCATCATTCTTGGCATCCAACTCCGCCACTCCCGCCTCATCAAATTTTTCTCTTTCATATTCATGAATAAAATGATAGGCGCCAGCGGCAATACCACTAAGCAAAAACATTGCCGTGGCAATTTTGCCCGGTTTTTTTAAGCTGTTCTTTGGCTTGGCTTCTGCTAAGGCTATTTCTTCATCTTCTACCCAGGCCGCTATTTCTGCCGGACATTCTTTTCCCTCTTTTCCGCTATTTTGAATGGGGGGCTGTTCATCTACAGGCGGCTGTCGCCTTTTAGATTCTCTACTCATAGATAACTATTATGTGTACCAATTATAACTTATTTTTAGCCAAATAAAAACCCCCAGGCTTTGAGAACCAAGGGGGCTTTGTTTTATGAAGAGGGATACTCTCCCTCCGATACTGCATCCAAGAAGGTGTGTTGTAGGAAAAGACGAGCCTAAGCCTGTACTCCCCTATGACACACCCCCATGCTTGTCGTGGATACAGAGAGATATATACTTAAACGATAAAATTCTGGATCTAAATATATACTTTCTCTATAGCCTCGCCTTGCCTCGCCGAAGTCCCCAAAGGGACGTAGGCGGGTCGTGGATACAGAACCATACTTAATTAACGATAAACCATCTAAGTAAGTACAATCTATATACGATAAGCCACTATCTAAAATGTCTAAAATTTTTAATTTTTAATTTAAAATTTTTAAACAATAATTAAATATTAAAATATTTTAAATTGTTTTCAAATTTCAAATTGCAAATTACTACACCTTATCGCTTATTTAAGCAACGGGCTATTATAGCACATTTTGAACCTTTTGTCAAGCCCCTCTTGTGGATGAAATAAAAAATTTAGCTAAATTTAGCTAAATTTTTCAATTTTTCAACTGTCTAATCTTAAATCTTGAATCTTTTAATCTTTCAATATTTCCAACTCACTGCGCCACCAGCAAATCCGCGGCCGGGGTACTAGACGGTGTGCTTCCGCCACCAATACCTGAAGAGGTTGACGAAGCCGCTACCCCAATTAAACAAATTTTAGGCAAGGGCCGATAATGACTTTCAAAAACTTTGTCTTCTTTGGTGCTGTCACTTAAAATGCGTGTGTAAGTAAAAATGGCATCCGCACCTTTAAAAGCATTTTGACATTCTTTTTTGCCCGGAGCTAAATCTGTGGTTTCAATATTTTTTGGTTCACCAGAGGGTAACCACTGTTTAACCACCGGATGCGTGTAAGAACCTTGACGGCCATCGGCAGTGCCCCACAAAGTAAACACCAAATCCTGATTTTTTTTGTCCATAAAGGTCTGAATCAACACATAACTTTCAGTATCATTCTTGAATTTGAAATCAGGAGCTGGATCATAGACTGTGGCGTCTGTGCCCGGTAAATTATTTACCGGATCATTATAATGCGAAACTACCAACGAATGATTTTGGCGCTCCATAATCTTCATCGCCGAGTTCATGCTCATTCGAAACAACGTAGTACCAATTTGACAAAGTCCTCCGCCTACCTCGGGCTTCAACTTATCGCCCTTAATTACCAGTTCGGGAAAATATCCACCTTCCAAAGTAAAAGGTGCGGTATATTTTAAAGTAGAAAAAATTTCTCCAGGCTTAATGAGCAAGCCATTTAATTTTTTTACAGCATTGGCAATATTTTTTTGACGATTACTGGGGCTATTGGAATAATCAGAGACACCCACACCCAAAATTTCTTTAATGCCCAAATTATTAACATCACCGGTTTTTACTGCCGGCTCGGTTTTTTTAATGGATAAAGTTAAAGATTTTATCAATCCTTCGTCATGCCAAGTACGGTCTAAAATAGCACTATTAATTTGATTATAAGAATCTGTTAAATTTAGAGCAATGCCCGGACGCGAAGCCTGAAATTCTATTACCCGACCATTAGCTTCATCCATTTTAAATTTGGCATTTCTGGCTGGCACATCAATGCGAGCTGAAACATTGGCCCGCAAATAATCCTTAACCATGTCTGCATTTAAACCATAAGCCCAACCATCACCTGGCACTGGTTGTACTTCCAACCAATTTTTAATTTTATTAACATCTAGATGCCAACTAAAAACTCGACCAGTTTGTGGTTCAATATAATTTAAAACTATTTCACCAGGCGCAAAAACCTGTGGCAAACGATTGACAATACCGGCCACCGCGCTTTCCAAAACCTGGGGGGCTTGTTCTTGCCGACCAATGATAATTGGCTGGTTTTGCAAATTAGACCAATTTTTTTTCACCTGGCTCTCTACTTGATTATAAGCAAAAACTACACCAGGCGAAGAACTGGTAATTTTATAAGTTAAGGGACTAACAGCCAAAACTTGCACATTGGCATTTACTGGCTGGGGTTCTAATCCCGATAAAGTTTGTTTTAATTTAACAGTTAATTGTTCGCCGTCAACAACAATATTTTTTAAAGCCAAAGGTTCTGGACTTAGCTGTAAAGATAATATTTTCCCAGCATTGGTTAAGAAATTTCCGTCTTTGCCATAATTTAACAAACGTACAACTTCTGCTTCAGTATCCAAACGCACCAAATCCACACTACCCTTATCCACTTCAGCCAAAGGATAAATTATTAATTTTTTTTGTTCTCCCCCTATTTCATAAATAAAAGTTAAACCATCATTAGCCAACTTGTCATTCATCTTATTTAAAAAACTTCTTAATGCCTCTTTATCCATACCACCAATCGGCGCTGATCCAATAACAATATTGGGCAGTACTTTTCCCGTATAAGAATGGACATAAGCATAAACACTACCAACCAAAGCCAGCGATAAAATTATCAATATAAAAAAAAGTTTCCCAGCCCAGTGTCGGAAAAAAAACAAATTCTTTTTCTTTATTTCAGAATTAATTTCTGGTAAAACTTCTTTGGGATTATTAAAATTTTCCATATGTACGAAAGTACATCATTAATCCACCACCACGATCGGCACCTTTTTATTAATTTCTTTTTTAGGAATAGTAACAGTTAACACACCATTTTTGTATTCGGCGTGCGCCAAATCTCCCTTCACATCTACGGGCAAAACAATGGTGCGAGAAAATTTTCCCCAATAGCACTCTTGATGGAAATGTTCAACTTCCGACAATTGATTAAGCGGCGAATGGCGTTGTCCGCGAATTGTTAACAAATCATTGTGCACAAAAACTTCAATTTTGTCGGCTTCAGCTCCAGCCAAAGTTGAAACTACCATTAATTCTTTTTCAGTTTGGGCAACATCTACTGCCAACTGACCTTCTTGATGCTCTGCTTGCCAATTTTCCGGAAAAATAAAATTAGACGGCTCGGCTTGTCCGCTTGATTCCTTGGTGCCAGTGCTTTTTAAAATTAACTCAAAAACATCTGGCTCTCCTGCCCTGTTTACGTTTGACATATGAGGGTATTATAGCATAAGCAAAAGTAATTGACAAAGAATTATATTTGAGGTAAAATATCTGGCAATTGGAGAGGTGGCTGAGTGGTCGAAAGCAACACGGTGCTAACGTGTCGTCCGGGCTCAAACTCGGACCGTGGGTTCGAATCCCACCCTCTCCGCTAGTTTGAGTTAAAAAGTTCCAAGTTCCGAGTTATAAAGTTATGAATTGAACTTTATAACTTTCAACCTTATAACTTAGAACATCGATGGAAAGGTGGCCGAGCGGTTTAAGGCAACAGTCTTGAAAACTGTCGTCCATGAAAGTGGACCGCGAGTTCGAATCTCGCCCTTTCCGCGTTTAATAATTTTCAAAAAACACCAGTAATGGTGTTTTAATGTTTTTACCCTGTGAAATAGTCGTCCCCTTAGGGACGACTCCGTCCTGCCTGCTGCGAAGCAGGCAGAGACGGATTTCACAAGGTGAATTTGAAATTTTAAAACCCTCTCGCCACCACCAACCCTCTTACCTCCTTAACCCCAGCTTTACGTAAAACTTTGGCGCACTCTTGCATGGTACTGCCAGTGGTATAAACATCATCCACTAATAAAATTGATGGCGAAAGCATGCCTGACAAAGCAAAAGCTCCGTGCAAATTTTGCTGACGCTTTTCCCGGCTTAAACCCACTTGGCACGGTGTATAACGCTGACGCTGCAAAACTTCTACAACCGGCCGCTGAATTTTTTGAGCCAAAATTTTGGCAATTAATAGTGCCTGATTAAAACCGCGTTCGGCAAAACGCCGCGGATGCAAAGGCACCGGCACAATTGTTTGGACAGTGGCAAAAAAATCTGCATTATTTATTAAAAAACTATCAATCATTTTTTCAATAACTGAAATGGCTTCTTCGGCATACGCATATTTTATGGCCTTGATTAGTTTGCCCACAATTTTTTCTTCGCCATATTCAGCAATGGCTGCGATTGAGAGCAATTTGGTTTTTCCTGCACAGCGACCACAGCTTTCTCCCTGAAAAGTAAAGCAATTGCAAAGCGGACAGCGGAAAATGCCTCGCGTATCAACCGTGCTCAAACATTCTGGACAAAGCCATTCACCCTCTTTATCACAATTAAGACAGTGGATGGGGAAGATATAATCTTTAATTTCTTTTATAAAATCTCTCATAAAAAATGGCGAACAATCGTTCGCCTTTATTCCAAAAGAAATTATGAAATTATTAGTATTTAATTTACTATGTGTGTAGCATAATTTCTTAATTTCCTAATTTCTCAATTTCTACTTCACTCTGAAACTAAAAAATTATGCTACATGTTTAGGTAGTTCTATATAATAACATTACTTACCCCAATAAAACCCATCTACTTTCCATTCTCCCTCAACTTTTACCAAATCCACAGAACCAAGACGCTGTTTTGTCTCTTGAGTTGTGGTATTTTCCCAAATCTGCTGGGTTTCCACTGACACTTTAGCGCTCCCCTCATCAATTTTCTCTACTCGGCTGGCAATCACCTTGGTGGTTACTCCGCTATACTCATTATTTAAGGGCTGAATTTGTGTTTTCAACCACTTGACCATCATATCAGTAGACATACTCACAGCATCTTCAATATTGCGATTATCATTTTGATTGGAATAAGTGGCAAAACGCTCCACAAACGTACGCGCTACTTGTTTGGCATAATCTTCCGGTGTTTCTTTAATAACTGTTAAGGGAACATTACTATTAACAGTATTATTGTTCTGCTCTCCTGTTTGACTGTTAACCTGATTATTACTTTGATTTTGTTCAACATTGTTATTGCCCTGGCCAGAATATAAATACCACAAAACTATGGCAATAATAATTCCAGCAATAACCCCGAGAGCGATAAATATTCTTTTTCTAATGTCTAACATACTTTCTAATTATAAGTTTCTAAACAAAATGTCTATTAAAATTTCCTAATTTCAAGAAAGTTATAGAAACTAGGAAACTACTCACACTTACTTTCCTATGTGTGTAACATAATTTCTTAATTTCCTAGTTTCTAAATTTCTATTTCTTTAAAAAAATTTGGAAATTATGCTACATGTTTAGGATGTTATATTTTAAAAAATTTTTATTTCATTTCTTGTTCAAACTCTTTCTTGGCTTTTTCAATTTCCAATAATTGCCGGGGGTCAGAGGTAATCAACTGGTCTTCGGTATAAGAGGCCACAATTTTAATGGCGGCGTGTTTTAATCCGGCAAAGAAAATACCCTCGCCCACTGCGCTTTCCAAAAGCAAATATTTTTCTCCTTCAGTAAGCATAAAGGTTTTTTGAATCATATCAATCGAAGCCGGCGACTGGCGCAACAAAAGTTCCAAGGCAGAGTTGGTGACAATGGCCTGGCCATACTGAGAACGCAAAAAGTCATTCACATCTTGAGTAATGGTGGTAACGCCCAAATAATACTTACGGCAACGCTTAACCAGTGCGTGGATAAACTTGGCACTGTCTTCGTGCATCATTAGCCACCAAGCTTCATCAATAATCAGCATGCGCTTTTTGCGCTCGCTACGCACAATATTCCAAACATAATTTACCAAGTTGTAAATGGCCATGGGCCGCAACTCATCTTCCAAATCACGCACCGAAAATGTGACCAACTGATTGCTCATATTAACATTGGTGGGTGCGTTAAACAATCCAGAAAAAGTGCCACTGGTATATTTTTTTAGTTTCATGGCCAAATTCTCAGCACCTTCCATACCTTCCAAAACATCCAACAAATCTTGCATAATTGGTGGCTCGGCAGTGGCCAAATCACTATCCGCAGTAATATCTTTTTTGGCATAGGTTTCCAAAAGCGCTTGATCCATAATGGAGTCTTCTTGCGCCGTTAAAGAGCCAAACATTATTCTAATTAAACCCTTAATGGTAATTACCGCGCTCCGAATAATATCTTCGGTGGAAATTTGCTGGCCAACCGGGCGTGGCAAATCAAAAGGATTAATTTTACTGTCTGATGCCAAAGAAATATTTACATAAGTGCCGCCCACGGCCTCGGACAAGTGAGTATATTCCATTTCTGGGTCAATAATAATAATATCTATACCCATCATCAAACTGCGCAAAACTTCCAATTTCACGGCATAAGATTTACCCGCGCCCGAGGTGGCAAAGACCACCATATTGGCGTTTTGCAAAGAAAAACGATCAAACAAAATCAAACTATTGTTATGACGGTTAATGCCGTACAAAATACCATTGTCGCTGGTTAATTCTGAAGAAATAAACGGGAAAGAAGAGGCAATGGGCGAAGAATTCATGTTAAAAGACACCACCAATTCATCTAAACAAAGCGGCAAGGTGGAAGTATAACCCTGTTCAGACTGAAACAAAACATGCTTGGAGTAAATCAATTTTGAACCAAAAATATTTTCAATATCCTCGGTAGCAGTATCCAATTCTTTAAGGTCTTTGGCATAAACAGTAACATAAAAAGCAAATTGGAAAAAATGTTCCACACCCTGGGTCAAATCATCGCGTAATTGTTCAATGTCGCGGAGTGCGGTTTCTCGCAAAGGATCGCGCGGCGCACCTTTTTCCGCGTCCGCAGACAGTTGCGCTTGCAAAGCACCAACTTTCTTTTTCAATTGTTTTAAAATTATTTCAGATTTAACCGGATAAAAAAACATGGCAATATCCAAGGTACTGCTAATATTTAATAGCGGCGAATTCCAGCCCACAGCAATATAGCGCGGATAAGTAATAACATAAATTGTGCGTAAAAAAACACTGCCCAATTGTAAGTAAGTGGACTCTACGCGCAAAGCCGAGGGGGCAATTAAATCGCGGATGGCTACTGTGCCCTCGCGGTAAACGCGCTCTTCTGCCAAAGTTATCAGTTCTTCCTGAATCTGCTTTTTAGCCTCATCAATGTCCTTTTTTCCACCGCTTTTGGCATTGGTTGTAATTGGTCTAAACGGCATAATAATTTTAAACCTAAATTCTCTATATGTGTACCATTGTTTCTTAATATATCAACTTCATAAACGTTATAGAAATTAAGAAACAATTTACATTAACATTCATAAGTGTGTATCATAATTTCTCAATTTCCTAGTTTCCCAATTTCTATTGCTTTCAAGAAATTGTGAAATTATGCTACACATTTAGTGAGTTTAATTTTTACTCTATCTGAATTTGATTAACATTCCCCATTTGCTCAGAAAAGGCAATGTCGGGATTGTAATTGGAATAATATAATTCAATTAGGGCTTGCGAATCTAAACGCACGGTCTCTAAACCAATACCTGACAAACCCGAAGTTACCTGGCGCACGCGCATATCCAAATCCTCTCGGCGCTGTGTAAATCTCTCTTCTTTTAAACGCACAGTGAGGGCTGGCTTTAACACCTCTTTAAATCTGGACCAAAAAGTTTTTTGTTTATTGCTTAAAGGATCATAAGGCACTACCACATAAAAACGCTTGGTCATGATCTGGCCAATATCCACCAATTCTTTAATAAAAGCGCGATAATCGGCAATTTGCACACGCAAAAGTTCGTTGGCCTGCTCTTTTTCAGACTTTACCAATTGTTCCAAATAAGGCTTAATTTGCAAACGGCGCGATTGAATAATAATTTGTATGGGGAAATCTAAGGAATTTAAAAAACTAACATAAGATGAGATTAGGGCATTTTGTTCATCTTCAGATTTTAAGGCAAAATTAATGCTGGAAGTCATTAAAACTGCTCGCATACTACCATCTTTTAAAATCACCACACCATCTTTAATTTCTGCAATAGATAAATAAACCTGCGCTGAGGGTTTGGTATTCTTTTTGTGTTTTATTTTTTCGTCACTCATAATGAATAAACATCTAAATCCACTATACTTGTAGCATGGTTTCTTAATTGTAACAAGAATAACGAAATTATGAAACTTACTACACTAACCTTCCTAAGCATGTATCATAATTTCTCAATTTCCTAATTTCTTAATTTCTATCCCATTCTGAAATGGGGAAATTATGCTACACAATAAAACAATTTTTATTAAACCTATAATTCTTATTCATCATCCGGCTTATAAAACCCTCCTGTATTCACTACCAAGGCTAAATCTCTTATTCTTTCAGCTTTTTCCGGTTTCAATTCTTCTTTCACTGCCACTTCCTCGGCTTTTTGATTGCGCCAATAATCCAACTCTCCCTTGCTATACTCTTTGCTCCAAACTCGCAGTCCCGGACGGCGCGTAGTTTGTAAAATATTTAGTAAAAAATAATGAAAAGTTTGACCATTAATTTTAACAAAAGCAAAGGTTAGTGCCAAACCGCCAATAATCACCAAAAAAGTAATAAATAAAGCAAAATCAGCGTATTTATAGGCAATAAAAATTAATAACCCCGCCACCAATAATATCAAAAACTGCCGGGTAGTTATTGGCCCAAAAATCTTATCTTCAACATCAATGAATTGAGGGACTACAAACTGTTGCATAACGAACGAAATTTTGTTGTAAATGTTAATTACTTAACTCAGAACATCAACACCCGAAACCCCGCACCGAGCCGCCAAGCGGATCTGGTGCTGGGGTGAGGGACTACAAACTGTTGCATAATTATCACTTTAGCACTCCAGCACTAAAGCACTTGGGCACTTGGCGATCACTGTGTGCTTAGGTGCTTTGGTGCTAAAGTGCTCAGGTGTTTTAAATACGTTCCATCATCCCCACCAGTGCCAAAAATTCTTCCTTGGTTAAATTATTTTTTTTGTTTAATTTCTGAAAAACATTATCAAGTCTTTCAGGCTTTTCAATGCCAGTTTTTATAATCTCTGCGTACGCTTGATACAAAGGACTTTGATGCCAAGCTTCTTTGCCTTTAACATAAAAAGTATAAGCTTCGGCTCGCAAATCAATAAATTTTTCTTGCAAAATTTTAATTGCCTCTTCAGGCTTGCCTGCCAGTCTTCTAAAATCAGTGAGAGTAAACATTTTTAATTCATCAATCGGTCCCACGGTTTCTACTGTTTCCTCAACTTTTTTCGGAGCTACCACGTCTTGCAGAATGGGTTTGGTTTCAGTTGCAAACATTTCAATCCCTCCCCTATTAGCCTTCGCCATGAGCTCACTTCGTGGTGACTCAGTGGAACCAGGCCGAATGGGGGAGGAAACCTTGTGAGCCGAAGCGAACAAGGAAGGTGGGGTTTCGACTTCAGTCACGCCCTCAATTTCCTCATTTCCCAATTTTCCAATTTTGCTATCTTTATTATTTCGTACTTTAGTATTTTTAGTAGTTAGTATGTTTATGGCTTGCATTAACTCTTCCACCTGTCTTTCATTCAATCCCAATCCCCCATTTTCAAATTTTTTTAAAGCATATTCGCGCACTTGATCAGCAGTGCGAATATCTTTTAGACGAGAAATTACCAAAGAACGTAAACGCGGCAACATTTCATCGGGGACCGGAAATTTTATGCTCTTCATTATACCATTAAACATCTCTTCTTGGCTATTCGGAATAGTTGGCAAGTGAGCATGTGCTATCAAATCACTCTTTTCTTCAGCTTCATGTTCTAATAAAGAACGGTGATCAAATGGCTCAACATTGTTTAATGGTTTAATGGTTAAATTGTTAAATTGCTCATTGTGTTCGGGTGCTAAGGTGCTAAGGTGCTTAGGTGCTAAAGTGGCAATTGCTTCATCGACAAAAATGTTACTCACTGGTGCAGTGGTAGACAGTGCTTCAGTTTGAATATTGGCTGGCAGATTGTCAACCCCTCCCCTATTAGCCTTCGCCATGAGCTCAGGCCGAATGGGAGAGGAAACCTTGTGAGCCGGAGCGAACAAGGAAGGTGGGGTTTGAACTTCGGCCACAACCCCTCCGTCCTGTTGACTGCGGTCAACAGGCGTCCCCCCTATTAGGGGGGAGGTGCCTGTACCCTCAGTTTTCAAATTTTTCAATTTCTCAGTTTCCTCATCTTTCTCAATCTCAATCTTTTCATCATTCTCGTTTAGTACTTTAGTATTTTTAGTAGTTGGTATGTTCTGATCACTTTTCAAAGTATTCTGATAAATTCTAAACTCACTCATGGTCATTCGTACCTGAGTACCATCCTTCTTTTTTACGAGTATTGTTGGTTCGGCCATAAGTAATTAATGAGATGGCAGGTTTACAACTTACTGATTCCCTGATAATCCTGATTTACTGATAACAATCACCATCCGTAAATCAGGATTATCTGTAATCCGTAAGTTTATATCAACAAGTATATCTTCGCCACTTCTCTTAGCCAATGAATAAAAATATCTCTGCCTTTAACATCTTTATACAATTCTTGATAAAAATCTTCTTGTGCCAAAGCATCAAAATTTTTCGCTTGCAATCTAGACATTAGTTTACTAATTACATCTTTCAAACCTTGCCATTTATCAAAAGTGGTGGCGAGTGGTACCTCTTCTTTATTTAATTGCAGACCACCCAAAACAAAATCACTTTCATCCTGCTTTTCAGTATAATCAGAAATTTTATCCAAATAAGCACTCAAAATTTCTGCTATGGGTACTCCGGCAACCACACCTAAATATAAATAATTTTGCAATAACAATGATCTTCCCATGGCGGGTAATTTTTCATAATAATTCCACAGTGTGTGTAGTATTAGGGCCAAAATAAAAGCGCTTTTCCAATCCAACTTTTCTCTGGCTTCACTGCCTCCGTTAACATTTAAAAATCCCAAAAGCGGTTCTACATAGTCGGCAATCTCTATTTCGCCAGACAAAATTTTACCCAAAGTGCGTGCTAAAACACTATCTTCATAATCGGTTTTTCGGCCATCAGCAATGCCCACAATATCATTGGGTGAATAGATTTCTGCAGCCAAGGGATTACTCAGAGCCACATAAATTAACAAAATCTGCCGGGCCAATTCTTTTTTTAACTCTTGACTGCGCAAATCATGAGAATAATTTATTGCCAAATCTTTTTCCAAATATTTTAACAGGCCGTGATAAGTTAAAAGCCGAGGATTATTTTCTACCAAAAATTGGCCATACACGGTTTCGGCACAACCAATAATTTCCTTGGCCCCGGGATCGGCCTGCAAAATCTGCACTTTATTATTGGCCAGCATGGCCACGGCCTCAAACGCTTCGCTAAAATCTTGGGTAGAATAATTGTAAAAATTTTTTAGCATAATAATTACTTTAATACCTCTTCATTCCAGTGAAACTTACCAGTGGTTTCGTCAAATATTATAACTTCTGATTCTACATCTACTATACTATTATCCTTTAACAATTGGGTAAAATTTAAAAAACGACTCACTGTGCTTTCGCTGTTCAAATCAAAACGAGATGAACATTGATACAAAAAGGTACCTAGCTTTACTCGGTTATTACCTTTACCAAAATAATCAACAATTTTACCCCAATCTTTTTCACTTAAAAACCATTCAAACAATTTTACTAAATCTTTTAAAAAATTATCTACATCATTATCATGGCGTCTTTTTTCAAAGTCATCGTATTCAACCAAATGGGCACCTTTCAAACTCACAGCAATATTGAAGGCTTCCATTAGCCAAGCAAAATATTTGTCAGTCAACTTCCCCTCGACTATTTTTTCTAAATACTGCCTCTGTTTATCAACTGCAAATTTTTCCTCTCCGGGATTTTCTTGGTAATATTTTTTAAGCAAATCAGCAAAATTATGTTCAACCAACTCACTATCTTTAATAATAACCTTTTCCAGACTTTGTGACAGCCAATCTATAATAACTGCATCTCTGGCCACATACTCTTCAATATTAGCCGAATCCAATAATTGTCTACTGATATATTCTCGCACTGGCAACCCCATCACTATACTTCTATAAAAATAATTTTTCACCAAAAATTCCGGCAAGACCAATTTAAAGTCAAAAAAACATGACCAAAATAAACGTAAGAGCAAAATTTCTAAAAGCAAGGCTTCCGGTTCTACTTCTTTCTTTTCAATAAATAATGTCAGAACCGGCATTAGCAGCAAGGCAAAACTTCGTCGATCTTGACCCATCAATGCAGAGCGTACGGTCTGCAATAAACGTCCATAATCATAACCATCTGATAAACCAACTTTAGCAAACTTTTCCAACTCTGCTTTGGAATACTCTATTTCTCCACCCAAATTTAAGGCGATAGCCAAAGCAAAAATTTGCCCCTTCAACAATTCCTTATTATCATTCCAATTACCATTTAACAATTTTAAATCCAAAACTGCTAACAAACTTTCATCTCCTAATTCTACATAACCTTCATTAAAGTAATCAACAATTTTACCGATTATTTCTGCCAATTCATGTTCACCGTCTAATTCTAAATTTTCCATCTTTTCTCTCAAAGCTAACAAAATATCTTCTGTTTTAAAGTCAACAAAATACTTATCGAGCCTTAATTTTTCACCTGGTTGAGACATATATTTTTCAAGTTGAAATTGTACACATAACTTAAAGTTATGTTGTTACAGTGCCATCGTCTCTTTTTTCCTTCTCCCCCTTTCCATCTTTAAAATGTTTTTTACCTTCTTCATACCTAGCATGAGCCTCGACAGCAGCTTTTTCCAAAGCTTTCTGCATTTCTTCGCTCGAACCATCCATCAAATCTTTTAATTTATCTTGAAGATGTTTGACTAACATTTTATCACCGGTTAATCGAGCGGCTTCAATTTTTGATTCTAATATTCCTTTAACTCGTGTTTTTACATTGTTATTTTCAAAAAATACTTTTATTTTTCTTGCATATTCTTCCACTGTGTCAAATTTCATGTCATCAAGTTTTAAATTCAATTTCTTTGCCAAACCTGCATTTTGTCTAATCCACTCCTCATACCCAGCAATAGTAGCCTTTAATTCTCCTGCCTCAGCAGCAAAACGATCTGTATGCTGAAATTCAATATTTGATAAAAGTGCTACGGAATTTTTACCATCAGCAGCCAATACTGCATGAATCTTGGTCATCTGATCCATTAAACCAACTAAATAATCACCTTCACCAGCAGCCATAATATGATCTGTAGAGTCACTTAGCTGGGCATAACCATTATCATCCTTTTCGCCAGCATGCTCTTTATGCAAACCTAAAATCGTACGCCTAGTTCTAATCATAGTAGACTTTTCAGCGCTGGGCACAGTGGTGGCCTGAAAACAACTGGATATGGCAATCATATCGCGGTTTAAACGTTCCATAAAACCAGTGGAGTTTAGATAACGACCTACACCTTGCGGGTTGGGGCGCAAACCATCACGTTTTACTGTGGTGCCACCAATAATCTTTGAATGTTCTTCTCTGTTCATAGCGCGCAACATACCAATATTCTCATCAAGATAAATATTTCCACCCAATTGATAATGACCAATATCTATAGCATTGTTTTTAAAAGCTTCAGCCACATTTTGAAAACTGTCTTGATATTTCTTTAGTTTTCCTTCTAATTCGTCATAATCACCCAAATATTTATTATCACCGTATTCATTTTTCACGCCATTTGCATCCGTTTTTAGTTTTTCAAAAAATTTAGTGGCTGCTTCTTTAAAATTTTTAATATTCTCTTTTTCCATCAAATGTAAAATTGCAAATTGCGTATCCACAAATTCTTCGTCGCCACCAGTTACAACATAAGTCTGCAATTTGGCTGTTTGATAAGAATCACTGGAGTCAACAAATTCGTAATCCAAATGGCGCAAATATGAAAAATCGGTACCATGTTCATCCATAAACTTTTGAGCTTCTGTTTCTGCCGCTTGCTCGTTTATTCCTTTTTGTACCAACTCAGCTTTCTTTTTATTTTTCAATCCTTCTCGATGTTGTTCTATCCTTTTATTAACTTCTACCTCTATCTCTGGATCATTAAGCTGTGGCATTTCTCTTATTACAGCCTCTTTGGTCATTTGTCTATCGTAATTAGCCACCGCTTCTTTGTTTACTTCAGCCATTTGTTCCTCATTTAGCTCTTGACCGCCATTTTGAGCAATAGCTTCTTTTGACAAAACAGCCTGATATTCAGCTATTTCCTTGGCTGCTTTGGCCTGAGCACTTTTACTAACTTGCTTTTCTATCCAACCATATTTTTCCGCTGCAGCCTTTAAACTAGTCATTTGTGCTTGCACATCTGTTTTGCGGAGTCTCTTAATATCTGCATCGCTAAATTTACTACGCAACTTATCATTTTTTTGCCAACCGGCTTTTAAACCGCCCAAAGCCATAAAACTATCCCATTGATTTGCCATACCCGCCATACTAGAAAAAGCATCATCAATATTGCCGTCAGCATTACAAGCAACTAAAGCAGTAATAATTTCATTTCTGGTACGTTCGTCAATTGGCTTTCCACCCGAAGAAAGTTGGGTAAGCAAACTAGTGGCTTTTGCCAAAGCATTGCCACGGCCAGTTTCATCAAGCTGTTTCAATTCAGCGGCGCTCTTTTTCCAATATTCCAAACGTTCAGTTGGTGGAGTGGTAAAATTGCGTTTTTTCATATCTATATACTGCCCTTTTACCTGAGCAGTTACATCGGCTTGGATAATTTTTGCCACACCTTCTTCTTCACCAGAATCAGCTTTGTTTATTAATGATCTAATTAAAGCATCGCTGGTGGCCAAGCGTGCCATAGCTTCTTCAGAGTCATCACGCCTTATGGCTTTGCCCAATGCCTGAAATTTTTGATTCATTACGTCCTTAATGTGTAAATTTTCAACACCCTTTACCAACTCTTCGCCAATAGTAGCAAATAAATTTGCCAAAGCTGTATCATTAATAATTTCTTTGCCTTTGTCTGATCTTGCAAAATTTTCCAATGCTCTGCTTTTTTGTGCCACATCTCTTTTTTCACTACGCATGGCGGCTTTTTCCCAATACACTGATCCAGCATACGTATCATTTTGTAGAAACTTATCCCGATACCCTTGGAAATTTTTTACTACTAATTTCTTATCAGCAATTTGTCTCTCTATGGCCGCCCGTTTGTTTGGATCTTTAACACCTTCTAAATCTTCTTTAAGTTTTTCTATTTCTTTATTTTCTTTTTTTATTTTCTCTTCCATGCCATCCATAACATTCGCTGAAGTACGATAACGTTGCCAATTCCTCTTAACAGATTTCAAATAGTTGTCAACACCTGCCGTACCAATTTCAGCTTCTGCCATTCGCATTTGGGCTGTCTGCTCTTCTGGTTTTTGTACTGCTCGCGCAATTGTCAACTCTTGTTCCATTCGATTTTGTTTAGATGTCCAATCATTCTTAAACTGATCAATCGATGCGGGGGTTTCTTTCCAAATTGTTATTTCTTTATCAGTCAAACCTGCTTCTTTCAAATACGCTTCTTTCTCGTCTTGCGTATTTAAAAATTTCCCTGACTCCTGTCCTTCGCTAATAATTTCTTCTGCTGTTTTTTTAGTATCAGAATATTCTTTAAACTTAGCAGTAAAATTTTCTGGGCTTATTTTCCCATCAGCCAATTCTTTTGTCAATCTTTCAATTTCTCCTTGTGCAGTATAATAATCTTCCCACGCTTTACCATGTACAGAGTCAAGTGATTTGGTAGCTTCCTTACGCATCCTTTTATCTTCTTTATCAGCTGCCTGCGCCTCTTCTTCCCAATGTGTAAAGGCAGCAAAAGCTCCAATCTCCGGATTTTTAAACAACTGCTCTAATTGATGATGTTTATCAGTTTCACTTAGAGTATCATTATTGTTAATTTTATTCATTGCCTCAGCGGCAGCTTTAAACTTATCACGTAAATCTTTACTCTTTATAGACTTTATAAACTCTTCCCCAATCTTCGCTCCCACTTCTGCTTCAGCAAAAGCTTGATAAATTTCCTTGCCAATATCCGTACCGGCTAAAGACATTAACGCGTTATTATGTGCTTCTTTTTGTTGTTGTGCTGCGGTCTTTTCCATTTCTTCATTCATTAATGCCACAGCTAAAGGATCATAGCCTGCTCTTTCTCTGGCTTTTTCTTCTAATTTTTCTCCGCTCAATTTTTTAGGTGAGATTGTCAAATTTTTATTTTTTTCTTCATTCTCCGCCAATATTTCTTGTTTAGCCGCTTCCAGTTCTTCGGCCGTAGGCAATTCTTTACCGAGCAATACATTCAACTTGTGTGGATCGCCGGCAGCTGCCAATTTTTGCGCTTCATTTAATTTATTTCTTAAATTGACATCAATGCTAATATTTTGCGCCGCGGTTAAAGCTTTAATTATACTTTCGTAACCGGCCGCCTGCCTTTGCCTTTGCGCGATCTCCGAAATCATGGGCTTGCTCATTTCTCTTAAACCCAAGAAGCCTCTCACACCTTTTTGGAAAGAACCGGCACCAGTCCATTTCTGTCTGTCTGCCGCCAAAGTAGCGGCCTTGCCCATTTTTATAAACTCATCATCTTTAGATTTGGAACGCATATCTTCGGCTTCCAAAATACCTCGCTCTACGCGATCTTGAGCTTCAACTTGTCCGCCCATGCGGTTAAAAATCCAACCACCGGCTTCGGCGCCCACGCGCTTACTTAAGATTTTATCCAAAGTTTCGGCCTGGCCTTGCGATTTGCGCAAATGCTTGCGCTGAGCCGCTTGCGAACGCGCGAACGAACCAAAAATCTTGCCAATGGGGCCGCCAACTTCAGTTTTTTGTCTGTCTTGTAAAGCTTTAATTTCTTCATTCTTTTTGGCAATCGCCGCCTTCCTGTCCTCTGGATTCATATTAGCAGTGGTTTCCAATCTTTTTATATCTTCTTCCAAACCACCAACCATATTGCCATCTTCATCCCTTTTACCATGTAGCTCTTTATATTCTTCAGAATCAGGTGCCAACTTACCATCAGCTTCCATTAATGAAAGTTCCTGATATCTGGCTTTTTTTGATGCTAACAATTCACCAGCATTTACTATTTGACTTTTTTCTCCTTGTAACTGGGCTATTTCATTGCCAGTCATTATACTCTGTTTAGTAATACCAGTACCGGCGCGTTTATAAGATGCTAAAATATTGTTGCCAATGGTTTTACCTAACAGAGCCCAACGCTCGCCGCCAATAAGTGGCATATTCCAAGCAAGTTTTCCCGCGCCTTTTTTGGCTCCGGTCCAGGCGGCTCCGGCAATCTTGCGGCCCAAAGCATAACCTGTAGCAATTTTGGCCACAGACCCGGCAAAATCTTGAGCCTTTTGCACCAGCCCGCCCGCCACCACTCCCATACCCTGCACCACATTTATACCCACCAGCATAAAAGCAATGGCCACCATATAGCTGGCCAAATTTTCCCAAGTACCGGCCTTAGAAATAGTTACTGCCAAATTGTCACTTTCTTTGGCCACATCTACTGTGCCCACAGTATTCAAACCGCCAGCCGCTTCTGACATACTCTGAGAATCCATACCAAACTGCGAAGCCGCATCCCCAGAACCCAAAGTAGCAAAAGACAGCCATAAGAAAAATACCATTACGGGCGCCACCATTACTTGTTTGCCAAATTTATCCCAAATTTGTTTGGAATAGGCTTGGGCCTGAGGAATTACACCCATGATAAAAGCCAAGGGAGACAAGATAATCAATACCCACAGCACCACCACCCGCGCCAGCATCACAATGGCATAAGCGCCAATGGCCACCATAGACACACCAGACATAACTAAGGCCAAAACTGCAGAGGCAAAAAGCGCGTAAACAAAATTGTCGCTCCTGGTTATGGGGTCAGTATTTTCCAGCATGCTTTGCACCTCAGACATTTTGAACATTGAGATCAAATTGCCACCGGCCAAAGCTTGCACTGCATTTAAAAAAGTAATGGTAAAAACATGAGCCACGTCAATAATTAATCCACAAATCAATTTGGAAAAATTTATAAAAATGGCGGCAAAGACAAATTTTACCAAAGTTTTTTTCCATTCATATTGCTCTATGCCTAAGATAGTGCCAATGGCAATGGCCAAAAGCACCACTACGAAAAACATATTGGCCACATCGCGCACCAAGAGCCAGCCAATAATAACCGTGGGGGCATTTACATAGTTGTTGTATTTGGCCAAGTTAATAAACAACTCCAAAAAGAAAATGGCAAACTTCATGAAAACCGTAGACAACCAAAACATTATCTCTATTAGCCACCTAAACAAAATGTTAATATCCAAAGATCCCTCAGCTTTGGTTTTTTGTGTTAATACTGTGTAGCCAATTACCAAGGTGGCTACAAAAATAATAGATAAAACAAAACTATGCCTCTTTTTAAATGAGAACTTTTTTAAACACTTTCTTAATTTTCCTGCAAAATCTCTAAGCATGAAAACCAAAGAAATTAAGAATTTTTTATCAAAAATTTCTAAACCTGTAGCATAATTTCTCAAAACGCTGAAATTGGGAAATTATTAAATCAAGAAACTTTTTCATGTAGCATAATTTCTTAGTTTCCTAATTTCTTAATTTCAATTACCAAGTAAACTAAGAAATTGAGAAATTATGCTACACATATAGTTTCTCAATCTTTATACTAATGTTAGTATATCATATTTTTGACCGGAATAGTAGTAAAAATAGGGCTAAAATTAGGCCAGCTGTGGACAAACCATTGTGGCACTTGAACACAAAAACACAGAAAGCACAGAAAACACAAAAGCACGAGAGCATTCACCCTGTTAAACCCCGCTGAAAGCAGGGGCCGATTTTGAACGGAGTTCAAAATACGGCTGTTTGACAGGGCAAAAACAAAAACAACCTTTTTAGATTGTCTTTGGTGGCGGAGAGCAGCGGGGTCGAACCGCATTCGTCGCAAGACGAACCAACTACTTATCAGATAGTGTCCCTCACCGTTGGGAGTTACTCTCCTTACGAAGGCTCTGCCGCCAAGCAAAATTATATCATATTTATAGAAAACAAAACATCCCCAAAGGGGAGTTTTGTTGATTCGCTAACGAATGCGTTCACTATCTGATAAGCATTATTACTATATCAAATCTTAAACACTTTGTCAAGTTAAAAGTGGATAACATTCTACTGCGGTATGACAATGATTTGTCCCTTAAAATAAGCCCAGGCCTTATCATTATCCACTTGGCAATCACAAGCTGGAGAGCCAGACTTACCACAAGCATCTAAAACTGAATCAACACCATAATAGCCTGCACTTTTTATAGCTAAAGTGGAGGTACTTTCTACGCCATTACACCAGCCCCAGTTATCAGTAACCTCCACTTTTGGCAAAAAGACACAGACCTTAGTATCACTGCCTATGCCTCTACTTGATAAATAATTTTTAGTATCTGTACTAAGAGTTGATACATTTACCAAAGATGAAGAATCGGCATTGCAGAAATATGTATGAGCGAATTCAAAATATTTATCATCACAAGCACGATCCAAATTGCCAAAATGCCCTCTATATTCAGAGCAACTCTGACCCGCTGGACAATCACTACCTGTATGACAAGTAAGGCCAGTGTGTTTTTGTCCATCCAGACATTCACCTACAAATTTACTGCTATATTCGCAATATGGTTTCTTATTTTTATATTTGCCATTAACATTTTCATTTTGTATTGCGCCGTCGCCCCAGTTTATTTTCACACTGCGCAAAGGCATTTTGTTGTGGTCGGCAAAGGCAAAGAAATTGGTAGTAGCGGCAAAACTGCCATAACCAATAGACGGCTCTGCTTGGGCCAATTCAGAAGCGCCTACCACCTTATCACCATTATAGTCAAAGGCTACGCCGGTTTTCTGATTAACTGAAAAGTTATTCAGTTCCCCAACTGTACACTGTTGGCCTTCTTTAAAACAAGTAGCGGGATTAAGAGAGTAAATTTGAGGTGGCGTTCCTGAGCCTAGAGAAGAACTTTCGTCCCAGTGACCGACCCCCTTATTACCAAAAGTACTATTGGTCTTTTGCTCAATCACATTATAGCTGGCTGCAAAAATATACTTTATATATTCTTTACCTTCTGTATTCCAAGAAAATCCATTAGCGCCACTCGTACTATCATAACCATCATCATTTTCATAGTGCAAAGAATCCGGAAAACCACCACTACTATCTTTTACAAAATTCAACCAGGTGGGAGAATTATTGGCATATGGCATGCCATCATATTTAATATTTCTAAACACATATCTAAACAAATCTTTATTACTTGCAGAAATCAAATGTTCTGTGGTCAAACTAGTGGAGCCGAAGGGTGTAAATGAATTTTTTCTTTTCATTTCTACTCCCGTAGGGTCAGACACAGTTGCCTGTGTTATAGCATCAGTCCACGCCTTACTGTTCCCCTGGCTATTCATTATTGAAGTAAACTCTGTACAACGAGGTTCAAATTCGATCACCGCCGCAAAATCCGGTCCACCCATACCAACTCTATTATCAACCAAGTCTAAATAATTTCCTGGTTTTCTGTTTATCTCCGGTATACCAAACAAACGTCCAGCATTGTCAGTACCACTAACCTCACGTGGCCAATAATCATAAGTTGCCTGCCATTGAACAGGAAAGTTATTATAGCCATTTACCAGCTCACCATTTTTATCAAATTTAACAAAAGCCCTAACATTTTCAATTTGCTGTTGATCACTTATCTCATTGCCGTCTTTACCATCCAAAATCGAATTGGCGTAATTATTTAAGACTTCTTTCAAATTGAATTGATCAAGAGACACATCATCGGCACTACCAGTTTGACCTTCCACATTTTTTTCATCAAACTTATTGTCCAATAAAATTATAAAACCGTAAACTGTATTTTCATCCTTATCCACACCTTTAAATGGATAAAGGAACAATGAACCATAATCAGTGGTTGCTGGGCTATTACTTTCAGTCCAAAAATTTTTTTCGGCATTATCATCCAAGAAAAAATAACTATCTTTAAGCAACACTCTTTCACCAAAAGCAAGTCTTTCATCATTAGCAAAAGCTAATTTATCTAGATTTCTAATATTAATTTGTATTTTATCTGCGATATTATTATTGTCATCTGCCTGTGAAGCAACAAATCTAAAATTATAATGATAAGTATCAAAATTACCACAAACTTTTTCACCATTATCATCTGCAGTGCAAGGATAATCAACTATTGCAGGTAAAATCAATTCTGGAAAATGAATGGCTCTTATTTGCTCTTTAAACAAAGTTGTGTCTAAATTTAAAATGTAATTACCTTGCGACGAAATGGAAAGTGGACCAACTGGATAATTGGTTTGTTCATCAACTATTAGTCCGTAATAATACGGATTTCTTACATACCAGACCATAGAATTAGCTGCATTTTTCCCCAACATTTTACTTTTTATCCAAAGTTCGGTAGTTGAGTATAGCAACTTTTTTAGCTGGGCACTATTAGAATAAGAACGGTAATCATAATCCGGATTTAAATGGTCAGCGTCTAATATATTTTGCTGGTTGGGAGTGATGCCAGAAATGTCACCAGGTGAAGATTTTTTTGCAATACCCTTCATGTAATAATACCATCCAAAGGTATCCCTGCTGGTAAAATTTTCCCAATCCACCTTACCACCATTTTGCTGACCAATATCGTTTTTAAATGCAGCCCCAAAATATAGTTCGTCAGGATAATCATGATCTAACCAATTATCACTATTATCCGCTCTATCATAATAGAAATCTTTTCTGCTAAAAAAATCATTAGCGTTATCCAGTGTGGTAATACTATTAAATGGAAACAGACTGCTGTTTTCCCTAGCAAACAAACCCTTACCAGTTGCTTGTGTACAATAAACCTGCCCCAAACCTTTTTCTGCATCTAATGCTGGATAATACCCAGCCTCAGGGTTGTTATTATAAACATCAACTCCACTACCAGAAACATCCAGTGGCAACCAAGTAAGACAGGCAAAACGCCCAGGTAAGCCGGGCAATGGCCGACTTAAATCATATTCCAAACAAAAACCCATAGAACCCAAATGCGTTTCAATTTTATCAATTTTATTGCAAGTGTCTCCACTGTCGCAAGGCTTGCCATCTTGGTCAATGCCAGCCCAAAGAATCTGCCCGGTGGGAGAAAAATAATCGTTTTCTGCGGAATTTTTATAATACACTTTGCGATAACTGCACGAACAATCATCTGCGCCTTGGCAATAATTGGCACTACCATAACTGGCGGACTTGGTGTTTAAATGCAAGCGGGTTTCCTTGCCGTCGGCAGACTTTAAATAATCTTTATCAACCAAATTTTTATCACCCTTAACTATATAGGGCATAAAGGGCGAATCTTTTTCGGGCAAGCCTTTGCATTGTGCCGCCACTCCCAAAGTAGTGGTGGTAAAGGCACGCTGGTCTATGGTATATACGCAAGAGCCTTGCAAACATTTGCCAACTGAATTTATACCACAACTACTGTTTTCTTTCCCGGCACCACTACAATCGTTCTGATAGTTCTTATCTTTATAAACAATATATTCTTTTTTATTGCTCCCCTCGCCCGACACCATGGTAGAGTAATTACTCATTGAATATTTTCCATACAAAGAATAACCAGAATAATCCGGACCACCCCAAGAAATATCGCGGTTCAAATATTGTCCAGCATTTAACAAGCCATCATCACCCGAAACCCACTGCGTACAATTTTTATTTGGTTCAGTACCCACACAGCGCCCCAATTCATAGCAAGCTTCAATGGTTTTGTTGTCTGCCCCAGTATAATTGTAGGCGGTTTTGCAAGACAACCACTCACTACAATCGCGATCGCGCTTTACTTGCAACAAAATATTTGAGTCATTTTTTTCTGTTGCATTAACCGACGACTGTGGAGCCACTCCCTGATCATCATGATCATTGCTCAACTTGTAGGTTTTTATTGAATCATACATCAGCTTGGGGTTGTCGGTTTGATTGAACAAAATACAGCCATTTTTTTGACTAGCCTCGGCACAGCCAGCAAATTGCGCATCAGCAGTTAAAATATAGTATGGTTCACCCTGGGGCGCAACTGCTGATTTGGCAAATGGATCAATAAATTCTGTACAAGAATTTTGCTCAGTGGGACAAATGCCAACTTTACCACTATATTGCCAGTCGCCATTGGAATGCAGACCTTGTTCATTATTTTTTAAAATATAATTTGTATAGCAAGGTTCACTGCCACTGCCTTCAATTTTACACTTGGTATTTTCACCGCATTCTTCATCACTTTTACACAACAAGCCATTATTTGCGCCTTCACACCTACCAATACCTTTCAAAAACCAGCCGCCAACAGTGTCTGTGCCCGCAGATTTGTAATAGCAAAGATTGTTGCCATTTTTTATGGGATCGCGGAAAAAATATGTGTTGTCACCGGCATTGTACTGTTCGCAACCAACCAAATCTGCTCGGCACAAAACATCTTTATAATTGGCCGGATTATTTACCAAATAATTTTCGCTGTGCGCAAAAGCCGAGGTAGTGGCCATTGGCACCAGTTGACTTTCAGCGCCAGCTTTCATACAACCAATATTTGTTTCAGCACAACGATAGGTTTTATAATTGGTTAAATAAATTGGCGTGCTCGACGGCGTGTCGGCCGAAATAATCAATGTAGAAGTATTTACCAAAACTTTATTTTTATTATTCCAAGGATTGCCCAAAGTAGAAGTTACTTCACTGCCACTAATTTCATAACCCCTGCCTATAACTAACGGTCCAAACAAATAACAGCCACGCTTGCCAACTTCCACACTGCACTTATTGGTGCTGGAAACCGTTTCACCGGTAGAAAAACTACACTCTTGAGTTTGGTTGGCAATTGCACCCAGGTCGCACCAGGCATTGTAAATATTCATCTGCTTGGCTTCCTCAGTGTTTAAGGTATTGAATGTGTCATAAACTGGCGCACAGCCCACAGCTTGGTCGCGGCATAATTTTTCAAAACCAGTAAGATAAACATTTTTAGCATCAGAATTTACATAAGCCTTGCAACCCAAAGCCCGGCCCGGTAATGGATCTGTTGGGTCGCCGTCACAAGACAAAGGCGCGTCATAACCTTCTTTAGTTTTCCAAGATTCTTTTATTAGATATACGCGGTCTTGAAGTTCGGTTAAACGCACACTGTCTATAAAATATGCACCCAGACTACCAGAAGGCAAGGTTCTTTTAAACAATAGTTGCGCCGGTTCAGATTGTACATCAGTAAATTGTATGGGGCCAATTTTATATTCACGCCAAGCATCTCCCAAACCTACAGTAGTGGCCGAAGAATTAAATGATATAACCTGAGTAGCGCCATCTTTTTGATAACTTAATTGAACTTCCAAACTTTGCACAGCTCCGCGCGCCCAAAAACTTAACTGATACCAACTGCCGGTTTTTAAAGTGGAAGTGGGCAATATTCTGCCAACCACATCTTGATCATTTTTTAGTGAATGTAAGCCCACCTGTACTGATTCACCAACAACTTGTTGAGTTGCATTGCCTTGCCAATATTCTTTGGCTTTGGTATAAGCTGCCGGAGAATTATCTGTTGGTTCAAATTCATCCAAAAATACAGTTCTAATTTTATTGCCAGTATTGCCCACATACTCACGACAGCCATTGCCGGTAGCGGGACAAGAATTAGATTCCTTGGCAATAGTGTTATAAATGCAATAACCACCGCCATATTCACCGCCACCATAACAGCGCTGGCAAACATCAGCCACTCCACCCGTCGCTTTACCCCACACACCTTTGGCGAGTGTACAAGAATCTGCATCATGAATACTGTTATCAACGCGCAAATCAGTTTCGGTTTTACGCAAGGGATGACAAGCTGCATCTACAGTAATAGTATTACTGAGTAAGCGATAGAAGATATTTCCTTCTCGATCATAAAAAGCTCGGCAATCCGGACCAGCAGCCTGAGGATTGTACGGCTCATGCAATCTTAAATTATACTTTGCCTGATTACACAAAGCATAGTTATAAGCATAATTTTCAGATTCAGTAAAATTAATGTGATCAGAATCAGTATTTACCAGGGCCGGTGTGCCTACAACAAATTCTTCGCGCGCTTGCGTGGCAGTATAAGTAAATTTATTATCTGTAAACCAAGTATCACTAATGCCAGCAATATCAGTATTTTTAATATTGTCATTAATGGTTTTTAATTTGTGCACGCGCAACACATAACCCTCTTTGGCCGAGCCTTCCCAAGTATAAAATACTGCCTGATTCAAAATATCTGGCTTTTCACAACGCTTAATTTTTTTATAATATTCCAAACCTTCCCCACCTTTTGCTTTGGTATCCAAATTAACAAATTCACTACAACCCTGGTATGATGGCTGGCAACTTTTGCCTAGCGAAGGCACAAAATATAAGGGATATACAGCTGGTCCAAAATTGTTCTTGCTTTGTTTGTAAGTATCATAACCAACGCATTGATCTGAACAAAAATTTTCGCCCACAATTCCCGGCACCGTGGGTGCGCCCAGATCTGCTTTGGGTGCATAAGCTTCACAGCCCACTTCTTCTGGCAAACAAGCTTTGACAAAATCATTGCACTCGGTAGGAATATCAGCCAGCTTATTTAAATCTGCCTTGGTCTGTGGCCATTCAATGGTTGGCCCGGGGCTGGCTTTATTTATATCATAACAGCCCAAATAATCAGGGGCTTTTTTAAGATAAATTAAATTACTATCTTTATAAGTATTATCATAAGTAGTGGAACCGGTAAGAGGATCAGTAATTAAATCTGCTTTATAAAAAGCACTACAACCGTCAGCCGCGGCCGCGCAAGAATAATTGGAAATTTTTTCATTAAAATATAAAGTTTGATTTCTGCCTTCTTTTTTATAATTAGCACCTTTGGCATCAATACTGGCCACCCAAGTGGAAGTAGTTATTAAATTTTTTTCTGTGCTAAAAGCTTTACAGCCCAAGTCTGCCAAAGTACACTCGCCATAATCTACGGAACGTTCCAAATACGCAGCTTGATTACCAGTGCGATCAGTAAAAATTTTACAAGTGGCAAATTGGGACGAACAGCTGGCCGCACCAAATTTCCAAACATTTTTTTCTTTGGTGCAATAACCATAGCTTAAACATTTGCCATTAATGTCTTCTTTAACGCAAGATTTCCAATCTGTACACTCTGACAAGCGTTCGGCAGTACCGGCAATTAATTGATCGCCATAAACTTCGGTGGCACATCTAGTTTCCGGCACTTTTATAATCCAATTAGGATCAATTAAATGACAGAACGGATGTTTAGTGTCAGGCGCAATTTTTCCGTCTTTATCTGGTGCTGGACAATCGTAAAACCCAGTGTTTTCACCATCGCCAACTACTTTGCTTAGTAGCCAATCTTGAGGACGATCGGGATCAGCTTGTAAAACTGCAATTTCAAAACCAAGCGGTAAAATTCTTGCCTTTCTTAATTTCTGCACATTGGAATAGCAATAACCCATGTGGCTACAATTTTGGACATCCTGATTATCAACAACGCGCCGGGGAGAAATTAAAGGACGGTCTGGCAATAATTTATTTTTTAAAGCCTCGCCTATGGTTAAAGCTTGGTCGCTCTTGGAGGCTTCTTCCAAAACTCTTTGAAAATCAGAATCAATTACACAATTGTTAACCCCAATATTCCCTGGTTCGCAAGAAGCAAAAGTTTCGGCAAGGGGAAGGGAACTCATCTGCTTTATGGGCAATGAAGTCATTATATAATTGAAAGCGCTTTGGGCAGCTGTTCTATTGTCTATGAGAGATGAGGCAAAAAAGGAAGCCGCATTGCCACCATTTGTTCCTGCAGAATCATCTGGCAAAATGCCTTTAGTCATTAAATTTTTCAAAAGTTGTGAGGTAAGTGTATTCAAAAAAACGCTGGCTGCCATGGGAATTATTTGCAAAGCCCCAGAACCGTAGATGCCGGCAATTTGGCCGGCGCTTAATTCTCCTTGATGTTTGGCAGTTACTGCTGTGGTTTCTTCTCTTACTATTTGCGCCGGCTCTTTAACACTGCCAGAAATTAAACCAGTGACAGATTTAAAACCTTGGCCCTCCACTCTTTCAGCCTGGGCAGCGACCACAGCACTAGATTGCAAACGATCAATCTTACCCATAGCTCCCAAAGCAATACCAAAATCTGTGCCATTGGTCGTAAAATTGGTGTTAAACATTCTTGAGGGATTGGAAACCGTATCCCAATGCGAAGCTGCGCCATTTTTTAAACTCTGCCAACTACATGCAGGCGACGGTCCACTCGCGCCACCGGTCTTGGCCGCATCATCGGTATATAATTGCCGTAAACCCAACGCAATATTAATGGAAACTTGCATATTGGCGGGTTGACAAATTTTTAAGCCAAAACCGCCCGCAAAATTATTAATAGCTTCGGCTGCTGAATCTAAGGCTACACTTTTAAAATATGCCCCCGGCCCTTGTTTAAAAGCCAAAGCACCCTGACCCTTTCCACCAGAAGCCACATAAGTGGCAGTATCATAAGCCAATTTACGCATAAAATAAGAAGCGCCTTGCACCAAAGCTCCCAAAGCCGCACCTTCTAAGGCCTTGCCCACTTTTTCCCAAGCCCATTTGCCGGAAAAAGCAGCAGTAATCCCTGCATCCATTTGCGCGTAAACCGGTTGCGCAAAAGCAAAATTGCCCATTAACTGAACTATAAGAAAAATTGATATCAACAAACTTAAGCTGGCTTTCTTAAACTTCATAATTTTACCGCAAAGTATTGCTCACAGTTTCCACCTGTTGTTGCAACACCTGGTTTAATATTTGATCTAAAGTATTATCATCAATTTTTGAAAGTTGATCGGCTGAAATTGCACCGGACTGTAAAAGCAGTTCGCGTAATTTTTGTTTATCACCCAACATTGCCGATAAACTGCTAAAATCCACGCCCTGTGTGCCAGAAGTTGAGACATTTTGTCCCAAACTTGTCTGAACTAAATTTGCCGGATTTACCGAGGTGTCAACCAAAGGATTATTAATCGAGGGTGTGGAAGAAGCACTCTCCAAAACCTGTTCCTCTTCATTGCAAATTTGACCTTCTGGACACAAAGGATTGGTGCCGTTTTTAATTTCTACGCCATCGGCAATGCCATCAGAATCAGTATCTGGTAAATAAGGGCTGGTATTGTAAAAATTTATTTCTTCCCAGTCCGTTAAAGTGTCGTGGTCAGTATCTACCATTTGCAAACGAGCAGATTCATCTAACTGCACATTTTCTACTGCTCGGGCCATAGCCATTTTTTCTGCAAACGGCCCATATATATTATTGCGCAATTGCAAGCCTGCCAAACCAATGGTTAAAATACCAAAAATTAGCAATAAAACAAAACCTGTCTTTTGCGTTGTCGTCAGACCAGTTTGTGGTTGTCTATCTGTCATAGACTTGTAGCTTTATTATACCAGAAATAATCTAAACCAACAATTCTTTAAGAAAAAAACAGTGGATAAATCAGAAATAAAAATTATTCTAATTATTCTAATTGACCTAATTGATCTAAATAAACCCCAATCACCAAATTTTGAATTAGTAATTTTTTAGAATAATTAGAATAATTAGGTTAATTAGAATAATTGTTAATCACTAAACTGTTGACAATTTCCTTCCACTGTTCAACTGATACTTCTTCCGCTCTCACCTTCTCATTCCCCATCACCTCAGCAATCACACTTTTTACTTTAAAACTTTCTACTTTCAACTGTTTGGCAAGATTACTCCAAAGTTGTTTTCTCTTATGCGAAAACCCCGCTTTTACAATTTTAAAGAATCTCTCACTCTCCTCTGTGTTTTCGTGTCTTCGTGTTTTCTGTGTTTTCGTGTTTTCTGTGTTTTCGTTGTCCGGTGCTCGGGTGCTAAGGTGCTTAGGTGCTAAGGTGCTCGGGTGCTTGGGTGCTCGGATGCTCAAGTGCTCAGGTGCTAAGGTGATACGCAAGATCGCGCTATCCACCTTAGGGCTGGGCCAAAAACAACCGCGCGGCACCAGATCAATAATTTTGGGCTCGCCATAATACTGCACAGAAACAGCCAACAAACTCATATTGGATGGCTTTGCGCAGATGCGCTGCGCTACCTCTTTTTGCACCATTAGGGTAATTGACTCAGGCTTGTTTTCTAATTCCAAAAGTGTGCGTAGCAGGTCTGAGGTAATTTGATAAGGTATATTTGCCAATACTTTATAACTTTTAACTTTATAACTTTTTAACTGTTTAAGCGCATTACCCCAGACAATTTCTAAGTTTCTAAATTTCTCAGTTTCTATTATTTCATTCCAATATCCTTCCAATCTCCTCTCAATCTCAAATGCCATCACTTTCTTCACTTTCTCAACCAGCGCAAACGTCAACACCCCAAACCCAGGTCCAATTTCAATTACTGTGTCAGTCTTTTTTAAATCCGCGGCTTTAATCATTTTCTTGATCGGCGCGTCGGTAATTAAATAATTTTGACCGTAAGCTTTACTCGGCGAAAGGCCATATTTATTACAAAGTTCTTTTAATTTTGAAGGGGTAAGATTCATAACAAACAAATTTTGAATTTTTAATTTTTAATTTTGAAACGATTTCGAATGAATTAATTTTCAATGATTTAAACTAATTATTTAAAATTAAAAATTGTGACATTAAAAATTGTTTCAAAATTCAAAATTCGAAATTAAAAATTATCACTTCGTTTTTAGCCCATTCGCCGTATATCGATTACTTGCATTCCACAACAGCCAACCGGCATTGGGATACTTTTCTACTGCATCAATCTGCTCGCGAATTTTTGGCCCGTCCGAATACTTGGCTCCCAAATCAAAAGCCTGTAACCAAGGCCTCACTTGTGCCCGAGTATCTTTAAAACTTGGAGCTCCTTTTTTCATGCCATTATCAATTATTAAACCGGGAATCTCTGCCGGGTTATTATGACCAAAAGAATTTTTAGCATAATGCGAAGGATACATCATGGGACAGATGTAGTCAGCTTGGGGTACTGCATCCACCAGGCGCTGGCCAATACGCAAATCGTCAGTACGCTCCATTACATAACCAAACATATCCAAAGAAATCCAAA
>Ga0172370_10000703_pt1 | contig 52553 bp, 46 predicted proteins | sample LakKiv5m_FD_114538 | JGI IMG/M metagenome (GOLD analysis project Ga0172370, IMG submission 114538) | Freshwater microbial communities from Kabuno Bay, South-Kivu, Congo - kab_022012_11.5m | ecosystem: Environmental > Aquatic > Freshwater > Lake | place: Democratic Republic of the Congo...
CGTGAAGATCAATCCCCGCATACAGTTCCATCAGGCACCTCCTTTGGTTTGTGACTAGTGGGGGATTATCACATCCCCCAACTCAGAGGTGCCTTTTTATGATTATCAGGCATCTTGCCTGTCATTCTGTTTTGGACAGGCAAGATGCCTGTCCCACCACTACTGTCCGGAATACGTGACCGTATTTGCGCCGTAGAGCACTAAGTGCTCCGTGTCGCGCTCTTACCATTTTCCGCCTCGGGTGCTATAGTTGACCTCAATGCCATCAGCGGCCCTGCCGTCAGCCGACCTTGGGCCGCACAACCCGCGGGGTGTGCCATGGTATGGCCGAGGTTCGTCCTTTCCGCTGTGGTTCTCATCGTCACGAATCTCATTGTGGGGAGCATTTCACTGTCATTGAGCCTGATCGCGGCAGTGATGCTGATAGGTGTGCTCGTGGTGGCGCTGGTCCTCCTGGCGCTGCTCGGCATGTGCGTGGTTATGGAGAAGCTGAACTGGTTGTCGGTCGGCTGGACCGACACCAAGATAGAGCGGCTCAAGGCGTGGGCCGGGCGCACCTGGCGCGAGATGCCGTCCTGGTACCGTGATCAGAAGCGGCGCACCATCGACATGCTCATCAAGATGCTTCAGGACAAGGAAGCGCCGGAGCAGCGGCGGCCCGTCAAGATGCTGACATCCGCCGTGGTGGCGCTGATGATTCTGCTTGCAATTGTGCTGGCGAAATACTCCCTCAACCTTTCCGTGGGTTGGTCCATCGCGCTCGTTACGGTCGGTTGCGTAATAGCGGCTATTCCCATTGTGTACGTAAAGGGGCGGTACGCAGAAAGCGAAACCACCGATACCGCGAGCGAACTTCTTACCGTGGCGATGCCTTCAGCCGCGGGAGTGGGCGCAGAATCCGACGAGTTGACTGCCGCTCTGCAGGACCTTATAGCACTTCACCGGACAGGCCGGTTGAGAGAGTTGTTGGCGACAGCCTGTGCCCCCTCCTTATCTGCGTCGCGGTCCGAGGTGGATATGCCGCGCGAAGGGGGAGAGGAATAGGTTTCATCGTCAGGTTCATATCGCGCTATCTATCATCCGGAACTCGAATGGAATGAAGAAAACTCAATAACCTTGCTGCTCAATGAGCCAGAACCGACCCATCCTCCGGTGTGAGGCAATATGCGTCAAGCGGATCTCAATGAAATTCTCAAGCGACATCTGGACTGGCTGGCCGACCCTGCGCGCGGCCAACGGGCCGACCTTAGCAACGCGCTTCTCCGCGAAGTCGACCTCAACGAAGCCGACCTCACTCGGGCGATACTCAAGGGAACGGACCTGCGCGGCTCACGCGCATCCAGCGCACAGTTTGTCGAGGCAGACCTGACAGGGGCCAAACTGATCGAAGCGGAGCTTCAACGATCCATCTTGGCGCACGCTCTCCTGCTTGGCGCAGACCTGACCGAAGCAAAGCTCGAGAATGCAGATCTGATGCGGGCAGATATGACAGGCGCCATCCTGGCCGGGGCTGATCTGAGAGGAGCCAACCTCGTCGGCACGAACTTGGCGGGAGCTGACCTGTCCAACGCAGATCTCACAAAGGCTCGGCTCGCCGGAGCGGATCTCTCTCACGCGGATCTTACGGACTCGAGCTTGCTGGAAGCGGATTTGAGCGGCGCGATACTCAGTCGAGCGAACCTCCGACGCTCAGACATGAACCTGGCAAACCTTGCGGGCGCTGACCTGTCCAGCGCTCGGCTGAGCACTGCCAACCTTACTGGAGCGGACCTCAGTCAGACCGATCTCAGGGGTGCACGACTGAGGGTCGCGGACTTGCGAGGCGCAAAACTGGCCGGTGCGAAGCTGCACGATGCAGACCTCAGCGCCGCGAACCTTCTCAAGGCCAACCTCCGCGGGGTCAATCTGAGTCCGGCGAAGCTTCGCCGAGTTTGCCTATATGGAGCGGACCTCACGGCCGCGAATCTGGCCAAGGCGGATTTCTACCGCGCAGACCTGTTCGAGGCGATCCTCATGGCCGCGGACCTCAGTGGAGCGATCCTCACCGGTGCGGATCTCTATCGCGCAAACCTCTCGTCCGCGAAGCTCGACGGCGCGGATCTCAGGCGAGCGGATCTCAGGCACGCCAATCTCAACAAGGCCAGGCTCTGCGGGGCCGATCTGTCGCACTCCAATCTATACAAGTCCGACTTGACCGATGCGGACCTTTCGAAGGCCGACCTGCATGAGGCCAATCTGTCGGATGCGGTGACACAAGGTGCAAAGGGTCTGAAGGCTTAGTAGACCGTTTCGTAAATGCGGTAGCGCATGGTTCATCGGCCGGGCATCGTTTTCGCCCTGCCTCTCGGTGGGACAGGCGTCCCGCCTGTCTATTTGAGACATCACGAGCGAAAACAGTGACAGGCAGGATGCCTGTCCCACCTTGGAGAAGAACACGGCTCATAGCCGCGTTGCGTCCCGTCACTCAGTGTGAAATAATCATACAGTGGTATAATTCGTTGGCGATGAAGTTACGGACTGCGCGATTCAGTGAGGTCGTCCCATGCGTGGTTTGTTGCTGAACGGAGCACACGGTGTATCGGCGGCGTTCGCAGCATTTTGCCTCATAGTCGGTCTCGCCTTCGCAAGTCTGTGCCTCGCTCAACAGGACGAAAAAGCTCTCAAACGAGAAGCTTCCGAGTCATCCGTGGGGACTCAAGCCCGCGTGGGCGATCTCTATGCCTTGGTGGTAGGGATCTCTCAGTACGGCAACCCGCGGGTGCCGAAGTTGAAAGTCTCGGATAAAGACGCTCGCGACATCGCCGCATTCCTGAAGACCCAGACGAAACTTTTCCGCAACGTTCACGTGACGCTGCTCACCAATGAGCAAGCGACGCGATCCGAAGTGGAGAAGGAACTCATTTACAAGCTGCGCCGTGCGGGTAAAGACGACACGGTCGTAGTTTTTCTCAGCGGTCATGGCGCGGACGATCCCAACACGCCGGGAGAATTCTTCTTTCTCACATACGACGCAGACCCCAACTACCTCGCGGCCTCTGCGCTGCACATGAACCGACAGTGGTGGATACGGAAACTCGACGCACGACGAGTGGTCCTCATTGCCGACTCTTGCCACGCGGGCGGTTTTTCCGTGGAAGGCGCCAAGTCCTTCGCCCCGTCGTTGGAGCGGTTCATGCAGCAATTCAAGGAGTCGGAAGGGAGGGTTTTCCTCACCTCTTCCCGATCCGATGAGGTATCGCGGGAAAAGCCGGATCGTGGCAATAGCGTATTCACGTACTATCTCCTCGAGGGACTCAACGGCGCCGCGGACCGCGACGCCGATCAGATCGTATCGTTGCGGGAACTCTACGATTACGTCTACGAGAAAACCAAGGCCGAGACGAACGGTTTCCAGTCTCCTCGGATGGAGGGTCATCTCGTGGGCGCATTTCCGCTTGCGCTTGCGGGTCTTCGTCCCTCAGAGCCCGCCCGAGTTCCGGAGACTTCCGGGCCGGCTGCTACCAAACCTTCACGGCCACCTCATACGCCCGAGCAGATCCGCAGCCTGCGCGAACGCGCGGGCCGAGGCGATGCTGTGGCTCAGAATAATCTCGGCCTCTGCTATTCCACCGGGGACGGCGTTACCAAGGACTACCAGGAAGCCGCTCGACTGTTCCATCTGGCGGCGGACACGGGAGTCGTTGTCGCGCAGTATAATCTTGCGCTGGCGTACCGGGACGGCGAGGGCGTTGCCAAGGATTATGGAGAAGCGGTCCGGTGGTTTCACAAGGCCGCCGATCAGGGCCATCCCGCGTCTCAGAATCAAATGGGGCTGCGGTATTATCACGGCCAAGGCGTGCCTAAGGACAACAAGGAAGCCGCAAGGTGGTACCGTAAGGCCGCCGAGAACGGCTATCAGTGGGGCCAGTATAATCTCGCACTGCATTACCGCGACGGTGAGGGCGAGCCCAAGGACATGACCGAAGCGGTTCGATGGTTTCGCAAAGCAGCGGAGCAAGGGCACGCGGATGCACAGAATCAACTCGGCCTCCGATACGACAACGGCCAAGGAGTATCAAAAGACCACGCTGAGGCCGCTCGCTGGTACCGCATGGCAGCGGAAAAGGGCCATTCCGCAGCCGAGTATAATCTTGCAATTCTCTATCGCGACGGAAGAGGAGTCCCGAAGGACTTGCAGCAGGCCGTAGCCTGGTACCGCAAGTCAGCGGACCAAGGCGATCCCGACGCTCAAAACCAGGTGGGTATCAGATATTACAAGGGCGAAGGAGTGGCCAAAGACTACAAAGAAGCCACACGCTGGTTTCACATGGCCGCGGAAAAGGGACATGCCGCGGCTCGCAACAATATCGGCGAGATGTACCGGGACGGCGAGGGTGTCGCCAAGGATTTTGGCGAAGCGCTCAAGTGGTTCCGCCTCGCTGCGGACCAAGGGTATGCTTCGGCCCAGTGCAACCTCGGGAGACTGTACAGAGACGGTGAGGGGGTGCCCAAAGACTACGGAGAGGCGGTCAAGTGGTACCGGCTTGCAGCGGATCAGGGCAATGCCGATGCGTTGAATCAGATGGGTTTGCGCTACCACTACGGTCAGGGAGTCGCCAAAGACGACCAACAAGCAATCAGATTCTATCAAATGGCCGCGGAAAAGGGGCACTCCTGGGGCCAGTACAATCTTGCGATCAAATACCGCGACGGCGAAGGGATCCCGAAGGATCACGGAGAAGCGGTCAAATGGTTCCGCAAAGCCGCCGATCAGGGGAACGCGGACGCGCAGAACCAGATCGGACTACGCTACTACTACGGACAGGGAGTACCCAAGGACCACAAAGAAGCCGTGAAGTGGTTTGTCCAAGCATCCGAAAAAGGTCTCGCCGCGGGACAGAACAACCTGGGCGAGATGTACCGGGACGGAGAAGGTGTTGCCAGAGACTACGGCCAAGCGGTCAAGCTGTTCCGGAAAGCCGCTGACCAAGGGAACGCGGGTGCGCAGTACAACCTGGGGATCGCCTACCACGAAGGCCAAGGGATGCCAAAGAGCCGACAAGACGCAATCGAATGGCTACGTAAGGCGGCTTTACAGGGCAACGAAAAGGCCAAGACGCAACTCGGACGAATGGGGGAGTAAGAACCCTTCGCGAGCGGCCACGTTGCCAGAGACGAGGCGAGGAATTGAACAACGCGATACGCTTTGTAGGGGCGGGTCTGAGACCCGCCCCTACCCAAGGCCGTGGATGACGACCACGTAATGGCATTTCTGAATCGATCGACTAGTCAGCAATCGATTTTCGCTTTCCGACTTGGCTGCGACACAGCGGATCGACTCACCATTGAAAATCGAGAACGTCTCCCATGCCGGGGATGTTGACAGTAACATCCCCCTGACCGCCGTAGCCAAGACCGACGCCGACGCTGCCGCCCATTAAGCCGAAGCCAGCCCACACGGCTGCGCCAGAGTTGTAGTTCCCGGAACCGACGTTCGCCTCGCCCCATCCGGCAGTCCCCCACGGATAGCCGACATTATACGGGACCGGATTATACCAGCCTGATTGCTGGGCAAAGAGATCCCCGGCCGTAAGACCGGTGACCAGCGCCGCAACCGCGGCCACGAGGAGAAGCCTGCTAAGTCCTTTCATCGTGTGTCTCCCTAAAGTATGTTTCACCGTGGTGATTAAGGTGAACATCCCGTATAAACTACGCAGCGCGAACTACTCAAGCTTTTTCGTCAGGCTCCTTCGAGCGTTTCGGCGACCTTGCTCCGCAGGAGTTCCTCTGCGTGGCGCAGGGCGTAGCCTTTCGGTTCCTGGTCCGGATCTTCAACCATGATTTCGATGTCCGGACTGCCGGCAGGTCGACCGTCCCTGCACCTTACGCGGATCGCAAAGAAGCCGTATGGCCGCTCATCATCGCCCCAGACCTTGTCGTAGAGCCGTCCGATGTGGAATTTGTCTTTGCGGACGTGGGCTTCCCACTTGCCGTTTACTATGAAATCCTCGACAGGCCCCGATTCATCAGCGGATTTCTCCACGGTTACGGTAAGAGACGTCCGGTCGATCCAGACCAGGGCCTCAAGCTTGGCGCCTGTTCCTACGTGATTGAGCTGGTCTTCGGTCCTCCGCAAGCCCGTGCCCTGCAGATGTTGCAGCAACTCGTGCACCATCGGTATCATGGCGTCCCCCTTCAGAGCGAATCAGCGACTCGGGCGCTGGCAACGTGTGTCACCGGATGATATAATGGCACAGGCGAAAGGAGTAAGCACGTGAAAATCAAGCTCCTGCTCTTCCTCGCGGCGGTGTTGCTCCTCTTGGCCGCGCCGGTTTCCGACAGCACGCTCTACGAGCTGGAATCGTGCCTCCGCGATTGTCGCAACCGTTACGATCCCACATTCAATATGGGCGGGTTCAGGGATTGCATAGAACAGTGCATTAGAAAGCACGTCCCGCCGGAATACCTTTGATAGGGAGGCGCTGCTAAACAGAAAACAGGTTCATGACTCACTGAACCGGGTCAAATCGGGCGACGCGTGCTTCCAGATCCGCCAGCTTCTGCTTGATTGTCGCGAGCTCGGCTTGAAGGGTGGTTTCCCTGTTCAGGGTTCCCATCAGAGCTGTCTTGACACTGTCAGCGAACGTTGTGAGGCTTGTCATCAGCAGGTCGTGATCCTTGCGGATCTGCGCGACTGCTGTCCGGAGTTCCTCGAGATCATCGGTAGGATTCATTTCGCCTCCGTGGTGGCCACATTAGTCCTAGTCGCGGAAACAGTCAAACCCGATTTATGGACGCGCATCGGGGCGTTGGGCAGGGCGTCAAGTCGAAGAGCTTGTTCGTGAGCATTCACTTACGCGGGGTTGGAGATCCCGGCTGGAATGTCATTGCGACCCCGGACTTGATCCGTGGGAAGCAATTTCCCACAGTTGACAAAAGGAGATTGCTTCGTCGTTTCACTCCTCGCAATGACACGGTTGGCTGGGCGCGCCCGCAGGAAACTGAAGAGATACCTTGCACTGATGACGCTTTGTTGACAAGTGCGTTATCAGAAGCTAGATTGCGGAGGCAATGGCGCAGGAGGGCTCGCTCACAGCCTCTTGCGAAAGGGTTTGAGGCAGAATTCAATGTTTTTTTCCGGTCAGACCGCGGCGCGCCGCATTATGGCGCTCGCCATCGTGGCGGCCTGCTGCACCATCCTCGCTGCGTGCAGCCGCACTGCGAATACCGACCTGGACAAGGCCGCGCAGTTGCTGAACCGGGGTGAATTCTCCACAGCGCTGGAAGTACTTGAGCCCATGCTCCGTGACAATCCACGCAGCGTTCCCGCTCTTGTGCTTCGGGGTCGCGTCCATGAACAGATGGGCGATTGCGAAGCCGCGTGCAAAGACTACGGGGAGGCAATCGGCGCACAGCCATCATGCACGGAGGCCTGGGAAGCTCGCGGGGGGCTGTATGTGCGGCTGAGGCAATACGACGAGGCCCTCGAAGATCTCACCCGGGCTGAGATGAGCACGGCAAACAAGGCATCGATCGTGTCCGCTATAGGGATGGTCTACTACTATAAGGGGGATTTCGAGAAGGCACGAGCTGCCTTTGACCGGTCTACGGCTCTCGACCCCAAGGAGGAGAGCGGACATTTCGGCCGTGCTGCGATTCACATGGAGCGCGAAGAGTACGACCGGGTCGTAGAAGAAATGGACAGGCTTTCGGCCATTCATCCCAAAAGCACTGAGGCATTGCTGCGCAGGGGATTCGCGCACCTCAAGGCAGCAAGGCCGCAGAAAGCCGTCGAAGACTTCAACAAAGCCCTCCTGCTCGATCCGGATATGAAATCGATCTATTTGTACCGAGCTGACGCGCACCGGGCCATGGGCGAAAACGAACAGGCCCTCAAGGACTACGACCGCGCGGCCGATTCCGACCCTTCGGACCCGGTGCTATTCATGAACCAGGGTATCCTGCTCACCATGATGGGGCGCCACTCCGAAGCGCTGGAAAAGCTGAGCCGTTCCATCGTTCTCGATCCCGAAGACGTACTGCCGTACATCAACAGAGCACGAGTTCACCTGAGATTGGGGAATTACCTCGCCGCCCTGAAAGATCTGAACAAATCCTTGGATTTGAGCCCTGACAATGCCACGCTCCTGATCCGGCGGGCGCAGATCTACAAAATCATGGGTCGCGGCGATCGCGCCCTCGCGGATGCGGACAAAGCCGTTGAGCTTGCGCCCGATTCGGCCGAAGCGCTGCTCCTACGGGGAAGCCTCTATTTCAATCCCGGTCAACTTGACCGCGCAATCGACGATTTGCACAAGGCCATCAGTCTCCGGCCCGACGATCCCGCGGGATATCAGCTACTAGCGGAGGGGCTCCTCACCAAAGGAGACACTGCGGAAGCCATGAAACAAGTGGGGATGGCTCTGGAAAAGGAGTCCACATTTGCACCTGCTTACATCACTCGAGGAGACATCCACGCCGCGGACTCGCACATCGATCGTGCAGCAGAGGCGTATTCACGAGCGTTGAACCTCGACCCCAACAGTTTCGAGGCACGCCTGCGCAGAGCGAAGCTCTACATGGAGCTGAGCGAACACGCCCAAGCTCTCAAGGACCTCAATCAAGCGGCCAAGATCAATCCTTACAGCGGTGAGGTGTACCTTCTGCGCGCCAAGTGCTACGAAAGCCTCGGCGACAAAGAGCATTCCGACGCGGACATGTGGAAAGCGCGGGTTTTTGCGAATCGAAGGTAACGCAACACCTGAATTTCAGCGAAGAGTGAGAAGGTGAGGCACGAGCAGCTCTTCCCGTGTTGGCACAGATTACATGCAGGGGCGGGTCTGATTTCGATGCGTTTGCGAGCAGGCGAACCCTATTCTTGGGGGGCATGCATCCTGCCTGTCATTTTCGGACAGCCAGGATTCCCGTCCCACCAGTATCTATCCGGAATGTCGCCCGATCGATGACGCACTAGTAGATCGATCCGACATCACCTTGCCACCAAGATTCTGGGCAGGTACGGCGCTGTATAACGCGATATGCCTCGTAGGGGCGGGTCTCAGACCCGCCCCTACCGAAGCCTGTCGCTGACAACAACGTAAACGTATTACTGAATCGATCTACTAGTATGAATGCTACTTCGGGCGCTCGTCGATCACGCGTTTAGCCTTGCCGATACTCCGCTCAATGGCCCCCTGTTCCATAATGCTCACCGGAACATGGATGCCGATGACAGCCTGAATCTTCGCGGAAATCTGCTTAGACAGTTCGGTGATCTTCTCTTTGCCCGCCTCGTACAGCGCGGGTTTGCCCTCGGTCTCCACCGTGATGGAGTCGATGTAACCCTTCTTGCCGAGCCTGATCTGGTAGATCGGCTCCAGTTCCTCGTATTCCATCAGGACCGACTCGATTTGAGAGGGGAACACGTTGACGCCGCTGATGATCATCATGTCGTCGGAGCGGCCGAGAATCTTGTCCATTGTCACCAGCGTGCGGCCGCACGCGCACTTCTCGCGGCGGAGCGTGCAGATGTCCCGGGTGCGGTATCGGATCATCGGCATGGCCCGACGCTGCACCGCGGTGAAAACCAGTTCGCCCTCCTGGCCTAATTCAACGGGCTCGAGCGTGTCTGGGTCGATGATTTCCGGGTACACGTGGTCTTCGTTGATGTGGATACCGTAATGCTCGCAAGTGAACGAAACTCCCGGGCCCATGAGTTCCGTCAGTCCGTAATGTTCGTACGCGTGGATGCCGCCGCGGCGTTCGATTTCATCGCGCATCTCTACGGTCCACGGCTCCGCGCCGAAGTGCCCGGTCTTCAGCGAGGAGGCTTTGAGATCCACACCCATGGTTTCGGCTTTCTCGATGATGGTAAGACAGTACGAAGGCGTGCAGCAGAGCGCTGTAGTGCCGAAGTCCTGAATGAGCATGATTTGCCGTTCGGTCATGCCCGCACCGGACGGGACCACCGCGCATCCGAGCCGCATGGCGCCTTGCAAGAAGCCCAGCCCACCGGTGAAGAGCCCCATTCCATATGCATTTTGGAGAATGCTGTCAGGTCGGACTTGTTGGGCCCAGAGTCCTCGGGCCATGCATTCGGTCCACTGTTCCAGGTCATCTTGAGTATACGGGCCGGTGATCGGCTTGCCCGTCGTACCGGACGAGGCATGGACTCGAACCACGTCCGACATGGGTACAGCGCACAATCCGAATGGATAATTGTCTCGCAGGTCGGTCTTTACCGTGAAGGGAAACTTCGCGAGGTCTTCGAGTTTCTGGAAGTCCTGGGGTTTCAGTTTCTTTTCGTCGAAGGCCTTCTTATAGAAGGGGATTCGATCATAAACCCATTGAAGAGTTTCCTTGAGTTTCTCCGCCTGGAAGGCCTTCATCTGGTTTTCGGGCATGGTCTCGAACTTCTCGTCCCAGTACTTCTTGGACATTTCGGTCCCTCCTTATACCGATGTTGGAATCTTTATCAGGCATGTCGGATTGTGCAGGGAATGACTGGGCTGAAGATAGGGAATCACTCGCGGGCTGTCAAGACAAAACCACGGCGCCATACAGCTGCGGCCTGCATGAAGAGCGGTCAGGGTGGTTGATCTTTGGTGTCCCCAAGGTTTGTGACTCTTCAGTCGCGCCCGGGAGAAGAAAGCTTCCTGTGTCAGGATGTTACGGCGCTTTCTGTCACAGCAGATGGGTGGCTCCGCCGTCATACGTCGGAGCGCCGAAGGCGTAAGAGGTCCTGATTGCCTGCGTTCAAACACTCAGCATGAGTGTAGGTTCGTGTAAGACCTCGTATTGCTTCGCAACCCCGACGTGTAACGTCGGGGCCACCCCTCTCGACCAACAGCTTTCCGCCGGACACTTGCTAACGCAACACATTGCGTCTTTGGCCGCGGCCTATCACTCCAGTAGGCTCTTGAGCTGAACTGCGGTGTCTTTGCCGAGGGACGTCTCCAGCACGGGAGTAACCTGAGGCGTGGCAATGGGCCCGCGCAGGCGCACGATAACGGTCGTAGTCGGCTTTGTTGCAGGAGCGTCGGAAGAAGCTTCTTCCTTGCCGCCCGGAAGCTTTATGCCGATCCGCTGCAGCTCGCGGTCGATGCCGGTGGACTTGAGAAAGTCTCGATTCTTGTCAATAAGCTGCCGCAGCGGGCCGATCTTTCCCAACGCCTCCATCGCGGGAATTGCGGTTCTGACACCCACGAGCATATCCACGTCCGACGACTCAAGCTTCAGAGAAGCGATGGACCCCAGGCTGATGTCAGCGCCTTTAAGCCGGAGGTTATCGCTCTTGGCAGATCCCGAGGCGATCTTTATGTCACCTTTCAGGTAGTTGAAATCACGAAGATCGCCCGTGGACCCTGCTGTCTGGGGATTGGAGAGGGTTTCCGCCAACACTCGCGCTTGGCTAATGAAACCGAGGAGACTATCCGCCTTGATTCTGCCCTTGCCCACATCTACGGACACAGCGCCGTTCATCGTGGCGGGCGAGCCGGCCTCTTTCAGTGAGCCTTTCACCGAGAAAGGCCCCTGAATCACACCAGCCAATCGGCCCGTGATTTCCGGGATGTCCACCGAGTCGCCCTTGAAATTGATGGTTCCCGTAATGTGTTCAAGACTCCAATGGGCTTTTTCAGGTCGGTAGTCAATGGCCGCAAGACGAACGGACCCCGCAGGACGGACGCCGCTGTCGACTTTGGTCAAGCGAACCGTTGCGTCCACCGGGCCGGACACCGGCGCGGCCTTGAACTCCGGGAACAGGGAAAGAACGTTGCTGAGGTTTGCCCGCTTCGTCTCGAGAGAAACCTCACCAAAATTGCCCTGCTTATCCGCGAGCGTGCCCTGGGCTGAAACCGAACAACCCGGCACGGTAATTTGGCCTGAAGCGAGTTTGATCTCACGGCCCGAACTCCGAAGCGTGGCCTTTGCGGAAGCTTGTAGGCCGGCAGGCTTCCGGAAGTTGTTCTTCACCTGGATGTCCACGCTGGTGAGGGGTGCATCAATCGTCCAGGTCAGCCCGTTGAGAGCGCCGTCCACCTTTGCTGTGAGGGGAACGGTGCCCTTCATGGTGACGTCACCCGTCGAAGGCACTCCCAGCGCCTGGAGAAGCGGCGCGTCCACCGCTGCGGAGACAGTGCCTTTGACCGCCGCGTCCGGAGAGCCTATCCCCACAACGCTCCCGGTCACTCCAAGAATGTCCGGACCTTGGACGCTCCGTTTGAGCTTGAGGGCCGCGTCTTTCAGGTCAACCTTTCCGCCGTTCCCGGCAAGCTTCGAATTGGCGCTGAGCAACAGCCCTGTTAGACCTTGGGCATTCGGCGCGGGCCGCACGGCCACTCCGGACGCGGTCATGAAGATTGCTGCATCGAGCCTCGGGCGTTTGCCGCCGTTCGCGCTCGCCTGCCACGTCCCTTTCGCACTAGCGCTCCCTTTCTGCCCGCGTGCCTTTTCCACGAACGGCTTGAAGGCCACTGTTGCGCCGGTCAGATCGCCGGTCAGATCGAATTGGACCTTTGCCTGGGTGCCAGAGACGCGCCCGCGCACGGGCATTGCCGGTTCGATCAGTAGGTCGTCCGGGAGCTTTACCCCGAATGCCTGAAGCAGCGCGGGAGTGATGACTACGTTCGCTGTGAGGTCGAAATCACGGCTCGCATCAAAGGGCTTGCGAATTCGGCCCTTCGCGGAGGCCATTTTGGAGGTCCCGTTGATCTCCGCACTGCTGATGAACAGTTCCATTGGAGAAAGATCCGCTTCAACGGCTGCGCGAATCGGTCCGCCCACCGCCCGGTACGGACCTCGAAGCTCGCCGCCTTCAACCGCGAACTTGCTGTGGAAGCCCCAATCTTCGGCTCTGGTCCACTTTCCCTGAACTGATCCCTTAATGACGCCCCGAGTGGGCTCCAGCGGAAACGATGGCGGAAGCAGCCCGCGTATGAGCTTCAGCGGAAGAGCATCACTCGTCGCCGAAAACGTTACACTTCCCAGCGCCGGCGACTCTGGAGCCAACGCAATCTTTCCCTCCGCGCTCACCTGCGCGGCAAGCTCTGCCTTTTGTTTTGCGGAGAGAGAGAAGTCCACCAAGGGCGCACTTCCTTTCTGCCATGCGCATCGCGCGTGCAGCGCTACAGGATCGAGGAGCCCGCCCTCCGAGGCACGGTCCGGCACATACGCTCGGAAGGGCTGGGGATCGAGCGGGTCCGCCGCGATCGAAAGCGCCACCTGCTCAAGGGCAGTTCGGTCAGGAGAGGCAACCAAAGTGCCCTCGACCTGAAGCTCGCTTTCCTTGGATCCTGCGGCGCCCACCGTACCAGAGACCTTCACTGCTATGGGCGCGGATGGATCCAGCTGGGTCAGTTCGGCTTTGAGCGTCGTGATCGAAATCACCGCTTCCTTGCCCGGCGTGACACACCGGTCGACCCAATTCACGCTGCCGTCAGTGAGTTGGAAACGCTTCAGGGACCAATTCAAGCTATCAGGTCGAGCTGCGGTCGGCGTGACTGTTTCGCCTGGAGCCGGAGGCCCAGCCGCCGGCTTTTCGCCGGGATGGCGGGGCAATGCCACGGGCACGAACGGGCTGCGGATGGCCCCGTCCGGCTGTCTGACCACCGCAGTCCGAAAACGGTCCACGAGAATGGATTCGATATCGAGCTGACGCTTCAGGAGTGGGCCGAGCGCGGGCGAGAATACAACCCGATCGGCTGCGAAAAGCTCATCTCCCTCCGGAGTCCGAATGGAAATTCCCTCCATTTTGAGGTGAATGAGTCGCGGGAACGCGAAAGACACCTTGAGCGAGCCGAGCGAGACGTTCTGACCGGTGAGCTTTGTCAACTGATCCTGGACGCTCGTCCGGACGAGATCCGTCTCCGTCAGGTAAAGGAGCGCGGCCAGGCCGGCGGCTGTCACGAGCCCGACAATCAGCACAAGTACCACTACTATACGGGCGAAGCGATTCATACGTTTTCGACCTCGGTTGAATGGCGAGTACCGTTATTGTTCGTCCACAGATTCCTTGTCAGGTTCCCGATGACCGCGGAACACCACCAAGGAAGGCTTGAATCCGCCCACCCGACGTTTGTGGTTTTCGAGAGCTTGAAGCGCATGGAAGTCCTCGACCCCTTCCCACAATTCAGGGCTTTCGTGCCGACCTCTTTCGATGGCGAAGTAGAGGTTCAGCTCAGGGTCCTGTCCTAACGAGCAGAGGACCACTTCTTGCGGATGCCCGTCCGGTCCCGCCACAGTGCGCACGAGTACGAATTCTTCGCCGTCGGATCGTATGTACAAATGCCTTCCCCTGCCGGCGACCGGCCCGCAATCTTCAGGCCAGGAGCCGCTGTGATTATTGGAGCAATTCTGGCAGATGAAAAGGCGGATTGCAACCTGACAGAAAAGGCCTTCTTGAGGATTCAGTTACGCTGGCCGGTTCCGGAACCCTTATCGTTGAGGCCCCTTTTCCAGCGGGCCGGACAATCTCTGGGCGGGTCCCGAGCACAATGTCCCACGTCTGTGGAAGTAACGCTGGGTAGCCCCGACGTTACACGTCGGGGTTGCGCAGCAACAAGAGGTCCATGTTCTTTCTCGTATGAGAAAAATCTCATGAGGAGCGATCAAGGCCTCTTACGCCTTCGGCGCTCCGCCCCCGCGGGACGCGGGGCCGGAGCCACCCTCAGAAGATGGCGTTCATTCCCTGACTTCGGACAGACTGCTGCTCCTCGCCGTGAATAACTGAACGATTACAGGCCATCAGCCCGCTCATTTATCGGCTTGTCGATTTGCGCGTCATGCGCATCCAGAATGGAAGCGCATGGGGACATACGACAAGAATAGCTTGACATGTCTGCTTTTAGCTACTAAAAACATCCTATGCCTCCGCACCCGAGACATCTCGCCGACCGAATCCGCCGTGTTATCAACCGGCTGATATTCTTAGAAAAGCGAAGTGTTTTCCAGCACGGGGGACTACGGCTCCACCCCTCGGAGATCCATTTGATGCAGGTCATAAGAGAACAGCCCGACTTGAGCGCCGGCGAAATGGCCCGGATATTGGGAGTCAGCAATGGCGCCGTGTCGCAAACCTTGGCCCGGCTCGAAAGGAAAGGAGTAATCACGAAGACCAAGGACCCGTCCCTGAAAAACAGGGTGACGGCAATCTTCACGGCGACCGGCAGATCGGCTATTCAGCGCTTTGATGAGGAGCGAGCGCCCGCTGTGAAGTCCTTCGCCGACTACCTGACCGGCCTTTCCGAGGAGGAAAGAGAAGCAATCGAGGGCTTCCTTGCACACATGGAAGGATTTCTGGAGGAGTTGGAGTAGCGGTCTCTCTTTTTTTGGCCGATGGTTATAGCATCTAAAAACTGAAATGCAACGTGTTGTTGACCAAACTTTAAGAGAAATCAATGGAGGACGATCATGCGTAACAAACTGATGGCTGGAGTATGGCGTTACCTTATAGGTGTACCGGCGATTTTGTGGGAAAAACAAATCGAAAAGAGCCTCCACAAGGTGAAACGTTCCACCGGATTCATGACCGCGGAGCACAGGTCGGTTCATCACTATGTGGTAAGAGAGTTGCCGCGCTTGGGCAGACCAATGCCTCCCGACTTGGTGGCGCGAGAATTGGCGCTGACGCCGACGCGTGTCACCGAGATACTGGAGGACTTGGAGAAGCACCTGACCTTCGTATACCGAGACGAAGAAGGGCGAGTGATCTGGGCTTATCCGGTGACAGTGGAAAAGACACCCCACGCGATCGCTTTTGATTCGGGAGAACAGTCATACGCGGCTTGAGCGGTGGACGCGTTCGCGACGCCCTTCGTGCAAGGGCGACTCAGAGGCAAGCCGGTTTCTGTGCATGTGGACTCCGAATGCGCTCACTGCAAGCGGCCTATGCGCATGGAGATCGACAGTGAAATGAACTGCGCCTGTGAGGACGGCGATTGCAGTCCGATGATCTTTGTTCCTGAAGTGGATTTCAAGAGTCTGAAAGATCCCAGCATAATCGATGCGTTTTGAAAGGAGAGCGTTTTCTTCTGGTCAGAAGAGCACGCCAAGGAATATCGCAGAAAGACGCACAGAGTACGAGGTTCGTACTTCACGGCCAGGCAAATAGCGTTCCTGAACAAACGAATTCAGAGCGCCCTGTTTGGGTGGGGAAGCGATCCTATCGCCCGCACTCAATCAAACAACTTGGAATGACGATAGAAGAACGGCTTGAATACCTTCAACCCGAGAATGGACAGAGCCGGCTTTGTCCATGAGCCCAGTCGGGTGGAGCTGCCCAGGCATCGACGGCAATGAGGGTGCACGAGCTTGGCGTACCGAAATCCTCGCATGATGCGTTCCAACTCAGGTCCGCGGAGGATTTCGGTCAGGGGCGCGTCGTTGAGGTTGCCGACGCTGGTTTTCCCGTCGAAATCCACGCAGCAGAGCACCACGTCGCCCGTCCAGAGGATCGCGAAGTGGTCGCGCATCCCGAAGCAATAGCCGTGTCCCGCCTCAAAGATTCGCTCGGCAGCAAATGCGTTGCCCCAATCCGTAAGCACGTACGTCTCGATGAATACCTTGGGGCTGATTTCAATGACATTCCAACCGTATATCCCGAGCTTGCGTGCTTTCGCGGACATCGCTGCTTGCCGGTCCGCGCCGAGTCCGAGCCGTTCGTAGATCAGTCCGCCCCACTCGGCCACCGTCCGATGAAGCGCCACTCGAGTGCCCATGAAGTCGGGAATACCGAGGTCTCGTCGCATTTTGCGCGCGAATCGAGTGACCATGATACGAATCTTGAAAATGGGCGGTTCCGGTCGGGCCGCGCAAGCTGCAAGAAGGTCAAGAAGCCTCGTGCGGTAGGTATCGAAATCGATGCGTGTCCCGCGAGTTGCGTGGAAGCTCTCCTTGTCAGGGCTTTGGAGAGAGATGTCGATCTGGTGCAGGTCGCTCTCAGCGATTCGCCGGATCGTCTCGGGCTTCAGCAGTGCGCCGTTGGTCGTGAGACCCACAGGAAGGCCGCGCTCCCGCGCGTGCTGGAGGATGTCAAAGAATTTCGGGTGCAGCAGCGGTTCACCCATGACGTGGAAGGTGACCTTCTCGGCAAGGTCGAGATCCGCGATCCGATCGAGCGCACTCCGCGCGAGGTCTTCGTCCATGACGCCTCGAGGTCGTGTCATGAGACCGTCAGGGCAAAATGCACACGAAAAGTTGCACCTGTTGGTGAGTTCCAGATGAATCCGCTGGAATTTGCGTGGGAGGTATGAGGGCAATCGGTCAGTCATGCTAAATCCCGGATGCGATCATTGGTAATCGACTTCTGGGCGCAATCTCGATGTCACAATCGCATATCAATCTCAAAGGCATAATCTCACTTTAAGGCCTTTTGGTGGGACAGGCATCTTGCCTGTCCCACCATTTCTTTTGGAGACATGTTATCACATTTCCGAAATCAAGCACGTGTGGGCTGCGTACCGTGCCGCCGAGCGACATCCGGCCCAGACCATCACCGGAGCCGGCTAAACGTGATGTCTTTGTAGTAATGTCGTAGGATCTCTCTCCACGAATAGCCGTTCTCGGCCATCCTCCGCATTCCCCATTGGCAGGCCCCAATGCCGTGCCCATGGCCTGTCCCGCGGAAATGGAAGCCGCCGTCCACGCGTGAGGCGACGAACCGAGTGCTCTTGAGCTTCTGATAGCCGATAATGCGCCTCAGCTCCTCGCCGGTGATGGTTACCGTGCCACGGCCCGAAACCAGGTCCAACTCCAATATTCGTCCCGATTGCGTCACCCGTCGCGGGACAATCCTATCCACTTGCTTCAGCGGCTTTCCCGAGGCAGCGATCAGGCGAGCGAGTTCACGCGCTGCAATGGTGTAATCCCAACGGTAGCTAGGAGCGTCTCCGCACCACCGGCACGTTGCGGATGCCGTGTACGGCAAATCGCGATCCTTGATGTCCGCGGCGGAATCCGTGGCCCCGCCGCAGCACGCGTGGTAATAGGCGAGGATCGGTTCTTCGCCGTGTGTCATGACTCGTCCTGCGGTTTCTCTGACCGCTCGGGCGGCGTTACTATCCTCAATTGAACGGCCGCGGTAGACCTGGTCGTCAGTGGTCGCGGTAAGGTGATACGCTCCACCGGAATCAAGCATGCGCCGGAGAGCGTAGGTGCGAGCGGCGACCACCTGAGCCTTGACGGCCTCGATCGGCCACGTTGACATTATTTCGGCGTTTACCACGCCACACAGGTAGTCTTCCAATCCCACCAGGTTGATGACATTCATTCGGCGGCTGCCAGGGCTTACCAGCTCGATCGAGCCGCGGAAGGGCCCCCGGTCCACGGTGATCGCCCCGTCGACAGAGGAGATCCGGAGCGGCCCTGCGAGGGGCCGGGAGGAAGGACTCACGGCGAAGCGATTCTCTCCCGACGCTCTAACGCTCACCCGTTCTCCGCATGAGTGCGTCCAGCCATCGCCGTCGACGATTTTGAGCGATCGTCCGCTAATGATCGCACGCGGAACTTCACGCCCCACGAGCACCTTTAGTTGGGGAGAGGATTCCTTTCCGGACGGCGCATCAGCGGCTACGGCCAGTACCGGGAGGAACAGGGTAAGAATCGGAATGAAACGAAGCGCTTTCAACAAAATGATTTGGGTGGTTACCCGAAGTGCATTCAAAGCGAACTCAGGCAGGTCGTCCAAGGTGGAAGCGGCACGTTGGAGCTTCACTGCTCCGACTCCGAATCGGGTTTTAGCGGATCAGCTTGCCGAAGCGTTCCAACCTGATGTCGGGAAGGTACTGAGCCGAATAGTAGATAATGAAAGCCTTGCCTTTGATGTCCTCAACCGGCACAAATCCCCAGAATCGACTGTCGTGGCTGTAATCACGATTGTCGCCCATTGCAAAGACGTGACCTGGCGGAACGGTGACCGGCGGCAAATTGTCCCGTTGGGGCTCGATTGTGTTGCTCAAATGGTGCGCGTACGGTTCGGTGACCGGCTTGCCGTTTACAAAGACCTTCTTGTTCCGAATGTCGATGGTGTCGCCTGCGACCGCTACAACTCGTTTGATGAAATCCTTGTTTCGTTCCACCGGATAAACGAACACTATCACGTCGCCTCGGGCTGGGTCCGTGAACCGCGGCCACCGCGCGTCCGTGAACGGAATGCGCACTCCGTAGATGAACTTGTTCACCAGGATGTGATCGCCGATCAGGAGCGTCGGTTCCATTGAGCTTGACGGGATCTTGAATGCTTGAACGAGGAACGCCCTGATTATGATCGCGAGGATCACCGCGATAACAAAAGCTTCCGAATACTCCTGGAAAAGAACGCGCGCGGGCTTCTCCTGCTTGACCGCAGCCTGCGGTTCCGCGGCAGTGGCGAACTCCTTCGATGTGATGTCTTTGGACCGTTTCATTTCCGGTCGACCCATTGTGTCATCCGTGCGCCCGATCCGCCTCCGCGCATGTCGGCGACCTCATCTGGGCCGTCCGTGGGGCAAAAAGGGTGAAGTAGTTCTATAGAATATCGGCTGACTCATGTAAAGCGACTTCTTTGCCAGAGAAATTAAACCGGCGGGGAGGATGGCTTACACCCTCACCCACCGGTTTGCCGGTACACTGGCCCCTCCCTCCCCCGAGGTTGAGGCCGGGGCCTACCTATCACTATAGAAATGCGGAGTCAAGTCAGTTCTGCATCTTACGGCAGAAATTTCCAGTAAAACTCAAGCCCCGTGGTACAGCTGCAAAATCGTACCTATGGTGAGAAAAAGCGCCTAATCGAGAAAAATTTTTTTCTTACCGGGATGGACCGCGCTCTTAGGTCCGCAATGAAGAAATGCAGTTGAAGGGCCGGTACCTTCGAAAGCCCCGTCGGGGCGACTGACAGTAGCCGGCGGATTCATCGGCGGGAGAGAACTGCACAAAATCCTTGTTTCTTCAGGCCCTGGAGGGACGGCCGAAACCTCGCACTGGGGAAACGCAAGGTCGGTCGTCCCTTTAGGACTCCCTGCTTTTCAATATTGCGCTTGCCCGGCGATAAATCGACCGGCTACTTTCAACGGTCCCTCCGGGACCCTCCGAGACTCAGTTCCCGATTCCGCGGTGAACCGTACACCGAGAGGAGCTGAGTCAATAATCCTTACCGGGTAGAACTGTTGCCTTGAGACAATGGATTTGGTCCGCGCAACTCAACTGGCGATCGCTCTTCGGCAGATCCCTTCGGGGTACTGACAACCACAAGGCTTCCTCCCGTATTCCTCAGCGCATCGCAACACTTCGCCTATCGGTGCCCAGGAGGAGGCGCCCAGCTCGGCGCCAGCCACGGCAGCCACCGACGCCGGAGCGAATCAAAGCGCTCCCGCCAGGAACGAGCCTGCTTTTCATTGAGGACGGCCGCTACCTGCTCTTTCGCAAGGTTCAGCTCGTGGACGACCTTCGGCTGGGCCTCCGAACGGATGGCGTGGATCGCTCGCTGCCGCTCAGTAAGAATCTCCAAGACTTTGGCCCTCTGTTCTTCCGACAGGTCAAGCTTGCGCTTCATCCGGTTCGCAATCCGAGTAGGGGCTTCGTGAGGGTTGTCAATGGCATGCACCACAATTCGGTGAGCGACAATGAGCGTGAGCGCGGACCCGATGACAGCGCCGCACAGGCGGATTGCCAGCCCCAGCAGGAGCGCCTTCCACCACCGGCGGGAAGTGCCTCGGGGCACAGTCAACGGTGACGAGGGTTGATTCTGCTGATCGGTCATAGGAGCATCCAATCGAGAAACCACATCAACTCAACCATGGGGTTACCCCACGCGTCCAGCGTGAGCAGTGCAAGCGCTGCCATTGGCGCGGCCAGTGCTCCCGACACGGCAGCCACCCAAACCAACGGGCGACTCATGTCCTCATTCGGCCGCACAAGGTCGGCAAACACGCGACTGCTCACCTCCACGGGCGGCACCGCTTCCCTCGATGCTGACGCTGCCAGCTTGCGGAGGATTTCCACCTCGTTCATCGATCCACCTCCAGTCCGGAGTTCTGGAGCAGTTTCTTCAACTTGGCCCGTGCACGCCACGCCTGGACTTTAACCATGGTCTGAGTCCAGCCGGTGAGGCCCGCGGTCTCTTCTACGCTCCGGTCTTCCACGTACCGGAGTACGAGCACCAGCCGATCCCGCGGTGGCAACAAGCCCAGGAGGTTGTGGAGCGTCTCCGCGGCCGATGCGGGGTCGAGTGCTTCGGGTTCCGACGTTGCCAACCCTTCCAACTCGTCGATGGGAACATGGTAGGTTGGCCGTTCGCGTTCGTTCTTTTTCCAGAATCGGTACCCCACCCGTGTGGAGATTCGAGCGATCCAGTGTTCGAACGGAGCGTCTCCGCGATATGTCGGAAGGCTGAGGAACGCCTGCACAAAAACCTCTTGCACGAGTTCCCGGTGTTGGAATCGGTCCCGTGTGAATCGCCACATACGATCGGTTACACGCCCTTGGTGGCGCTCGACAAGCCGGGTGTACGCGTCTCCATCACCGTTGAGGCTGTCGCGAACGTCCCGAAGGTCGTCCGGGAAATGGGCGGTCAAGCCTCCGTTCATCATGGCTGATGGGCCATTGTCCGAAAGTCGCCGGGGTGTGGACGATACACCGTCATGCGCCGACTCCAACTCACTGCCTGAAAAGAGCGTCCTAGTTCCAGTTACCATGACTCGTCCTGCCGGGCCAGGCCCGTCACATTGCCCGGATCGGTGGCTGTTTCCGGAGGCCGCAGTTGTGCAGCCTCCGGAAACATGCCACTACTTCCCGAACTCGGTGAGCCACGTTTCGACGCTTCGGTCCAGGTCCGTCCTGAATCTCTTGATCCGGTCCTGTTGCTCCGGTTTCAGCACCTGTCTTACCTCAGAGCCCACACGAGCTCGTAAGATTGCAGCCTCGCCCATGGCTTTGCCGAGGTCGGCGGCTGCGGCGCGGATCGCCTCCTGGCCGACAGGGTTGTTGAGAACCGCTTCTCTGAGCGCCTTTCGCTTTTCATGCACGCCCGTAATCGCTGGAACGATCTCTTTGCGATGGCTCTTCACGATCCCTTGGATCTTCTGCTTCTGTTCGTCGGTAACGCCAAGTTCAGACCTCAGCACGAGAAGCCGCCCCAAGTTGTCCATGATCAGGCGTGCAAGTGGCGGAGTTTCAAATGCCGATCCTGTGCCCTTTTCCGTCGACGCCGCGGCCGGCGCTCCAATGAGTGCGACCAGCGCCGCGGCCAATACGATAGCCAATCCGGTTCTCTCCAGTCTCATTCTTCTTCCTCCGTTGCGGTTGGTGCGTTGCACGTGATACCGATGCGCAATCGAGGCAGTGAGGCGGCCGGACACCTCCTCCGCTTCGGAGGGCAAGCCTAACTGCGCTTCGGAGGCATTCCGGCCAACTACCGAAAACCCCTTCTTTGAAAGCGCATCGGTATGAGAGACAGGCCGGTGATCGATCAACGGGTCCCTTGACCGGATAGTGCCGCGGTGGAGGTTGAGGTTACACGATCGCCACAACTATTTTTTGGGGTAGCGTGTAGGGAGAGATAATGGTTAGGGAATCAAGCCGATAGCTGGACCGTGCAACGCGGTCCGGGCAGGTGTTACATCGCTGGGCGGTGGGATTGACGGTTGAGGCGCTGGGTGAACTCGTTGACGATTTCTGTCCTGAGTTCCCTTGTGCTCCGCGTACCGCAACGGCCCTCCCTGAAGATCTCATCGAGAGACATGCCTGAAGCGGCCCGCTGGTGGATACATTGACAGAGAGCTTCGTAATCCTTCAATTTGGCTGCGGTGTCCTTTGGAAGAATGCCCGCCAGATTCCTATCGAAAACCTCCTTAAGCCCGGCCAGCTTCCGGTCTTTTTCCTCGCCTCGTTCCCGGTGGTATACGTGGACCATTCGTTCAAGGAGAAGTCTGAGCAGTTCCGGGAGGTTGACGGTCTCACTACGCGCCGATGGAGGAGCGGAGGCCTTGCGCACCTCCTGTGGCGGGGGTTGCACCTCTCGCGCCGACGGCCGCGATTCCCGTTGAGGCGATTGCATCTCTCTTGCGTGCATAGCGGGCGGAGGCGCGACGGCACGGGGCCGAACCGGGTATGCCGGGCGAAAGTCCAACGCTTCCAATACGATCCCCGGCTTGTAGCCGAAAGGTGCGAGCCTGACCACGCATTGGCGGCGCCCGTCAAGAAATCCGCACCGGAGTTCATTGGGGTGGCACTGGAGCTTCGCTCCTTTGTGCGTTAAGTACCCGTTTTCACCGGGTCCGAGAGTGTATTTGGCTCCGGTCTTCTCGTGGTACACGAAGACTCGCTCGCCCGTAGTGTTGTACACGCAGTATTCGTCGTCACACGAAGAATCCGTGTGCCACGGGCTGTAGGTGAGATCTATGTTCCACCCAAGGGCCACCCCGACCTGTGTCCCCAACCCGAGCAAACACAAAAGAGCCACTTTCAGATAAGTCGAGTTCTTCACGACTCCGTCTCTCCGCCGGTGGCGATTGCTGCATGATCGATTGCCGTCGGCAGTTCGATCATCTCGGTACGAAGATCACCGCCCGAACGCATCGCCGCCGAACCCGACGACCGAAAGACCCTTCGACACCCCGCTTGTCGAAACATGTCAGTCAGTTACTCGATCGTCGTGCGCGATCGCTCATCGCACCCCGTGGAACCGTCTTGGAGCCGAGATCACCCAGCGGAAATTCCCATCCCGTCGATTGTGGAAGCCACTATGTGCGACAAAACGATATCGCCGAAAGGATTACCCCATAACTATGCAAGAGTAGCTAAGTTTTCTAGCAAATGGCGACTGCGATGTCAACTCTTTAATGCCGCTGCTTCCCACGATACGCGCCGGCGACAAGGAGCAAGGGCAATGAAACCAACTGCAGGACCAGAGAAATGAGCGCCAGAGAAATGAGGGAGACATCGTACAGCATCCCCATCACCACGCTACCGCCGAACCAGAACAACCCCTACCCCGTGTTGAATACACCGTATGCAAATGCAATCCTGCCCCGCGGCGCCAGGTCCGCAACTACTGCCTTCATGATGGAGTCCTGCCCGTCCATGCCCGCGCCCCAGAGGACCAACCCTGCCCATGCGCCGGGCCGCTCGCACCGAGCACGGCAAGGAACGGGCCGGCTACGCTGCGCCGCGTGTGGGGTGAAATCCGAGAAACAACTTACCAGGCCGAGCAGAAGGACAAATTTCAGAGCGACCGGTGGTGGAACGGATTCTTATGGCGGATATTTGGGATTGCGTTTCTTCAGCGCGGTTTCCTGACGGTTTCGAGCGCGTGGGATCTACGGTACTCGAGCGCCTTGCGCTGCCCCTGCCGCTACGATATACCGTAGCAAGTCGATAAACGGTGTGAACCGGAGTATTCACCCGTACGCGTCATACCAATGCGCAATCGAACTTGTGAGACGGCCGTATGGCTCCGCCGCTTCGGACGGCAGGCCTGACTTCGCTTCGGAGCCATACCGGCTGCCCGCCGATATCACCTCTTTGAAAGCGCATCGGTATCAATCATCTAAGGAAGGCAGACGCCATGGCGGAACATGACGAAGACAAATCCATTGCAGAAATTGACAAGGCCTTCAACTTGATGACTGTAGACCCGCTCTCTCAGGCTTTTCATGAGAAAGCCAAGGCCAAGGACCGGGACTGGAAGAACTCCGACCCGGAAAGCTACAAGAAAGAACTGGAAAAGATGTGCCGCACCATGTTCGGGGATCAATGGGAAATCGAGTACGAAGCCATGCTGAGAGAGGAATTCCCGGAAGAATTTGCGAAGTGAGACGGATTTGCGCCTGTCATGGTGGTGTCGCGCAGAGTCACTCACCGACAACTTCACCCTAGCAGTCGCCGAAAAGAAGGATCCACCACACGGATCTCGGACAGCGCAGAGACAATTCCTTGTGGATCGACCCGTAATCACCTTGCCACCAAAATCCTGGGAGGGTGCGGCACTGAAGACGCGATGTGGCTCGTAGGAGCGGGTCTGAGACCCGCCCCTACCCAAGTCTATCGCTGGCAACTACGCAAACGTATATCTGAATCGCTCCACTAGTTCCTGTCTCCGCGGTATCTGCGCCCTCTGCAGTGGACAATCTGCTTTGACAATGCCGCGATTTCTCCTTGACGCGCGACCATCCGGCGAGTTATTTTGTCTACGAAAGGAATGACCTTATGCCCTACGAAGAGTGCATCGCGTATCTGCTGGCGAAAGCGTACCAACGGGCGCACGCGGTGGTCAAGCGGCGCATGGCTGCCTACGGGTTGACGCCCGTTCAGCAGCCCGTGCTGGCCGCGGTGCACCAGGAAGAGGGACTATCGGCGGGTGACCTGAGCGAGAAGCTAATCCTCGATCCGGCTACCCTATCCGGCGTCCTGGATCGGATGGCCGAGCGCGGCTGGATCATCAAACAACCCGACCCTGACGATAAGCGGGTCCTGCAAATCCGTCTTACCGATCAGGCCCGAGGTCTGGAGCCCACGCTGATGCAGGAAAGAGACAAGGCCAACGATGAAATCCTGGCCAAACTGTCGCTCGAAGAGAAAGTGCTGCTCAAAAGACTGTTGAAGGATTTGAAGGACTAGTTTTTTTGGCAAAATAGTTCGTAGGCAAACGAATCGGCGAAGAATCAACAAGGATCTCCAATGCGGTACGAATCGGAGGACAAAATGGCTTCGTGGCAAAAAACAAGCTGTGTGTGTTGCGCCCAAAACTGTGGTCTTGAAGTGATGGTCGAAGCTAACCGGATCGTCAAGGTCCGCCCTGACAAAGAAAATCCACGCAGCGAAGGCTACTGTTGCCGCAAAGGACTGAAAGTCGCCCACTATCAGCACCACGAAGATCGGCTGAAAAAGCCCCTCAAACGGGTAGGCGACACGTTCCGGGAGATTACCTGGGATCAGGCTTTGAACGAGATCGCGGACAAGCTCAAGACCATCGTGGAGACTCACGGGCCCCGCTCTCTTGCCTACATGGGAGGCGGCGGCCAGGGATGCCATTTTGAGGCAGCGTTCGGGGTGCGGCTTCTGAGGGGGTTGGGCTCGCAGTATCACTACGGACCCATGGCGCAAGAATTGACTGGGTATTTTTGGGTGAACGGCCGAGGGTTGGGCCGACAGTATCTCGGGACCGTGCCCGACCACCACCGCACGGACATGCTCGTCGCACTGGGCTGGAACGGCTGGATGAGCCACCAGATGCCGCAAGCACGACGGCATCTGAAGAGGATTTCCGAAGACCCTGACAAGCTGCTTGTGGTGATCGATCCTCGACGTTCAGAGACCGCACAACGAGCGGACATCCACCTTGCGGTTCGTCCCGGAACGGACGCGCTGCTCCTGCGAGCCATGATAGGCATCATTCTCCAGGAAGGTTGGGAAAACAGTGACTATATCGCAGCCCATGTGAGCGGTTTCGAGTCGATTAAGCCCTGGTTTCTCGACTTCGATCCCCGCCCGGCCATCAGCCTTTGCGGGTTGGACTATGACCAGGTCCGAGAACTGTGCCGGCTCCTGGCCACTCGCAACTGGTCGTGTCACTGCGATCTCGGAATACTCATGGGCAGGCACAGCACCGTCTCATCCTACCTGGAACTGATTCTGCTTGCGATTTGCGGGCGTATAGGGGTCCCTGGCGGCAACTTCATTCCGGGCCATATTATGCCGATAGGAGCGCATTCCGACGAACGCGATCCCAAGACGTGGCGAACCATGACCACGGGTTTCCCGGCAATCATGGGCTATTTTCCGCCCAACGTCATGCCCGAAGAGATACTCGCCGATCGACCGGATCGGCTGCGCGCTGTCCTTGTGAGAGCGGCAAATCCATTGCGATCGTACGCTGATACAACTGCGTACGAGAAGGCATTCGGAGCCCTCGATCTCTTGGTGGTAGTAGACGTGGCCTTCACCGAGACCGCGAGTCTCGCTCATTACGTGTTGCCCGCCAAATCTGCATTCGAGAAATGGGATGGCGCGTTTTTCACCTGGAACTTCCCCGAAGTATTCTTCCAGATGCGCCGACCCTTGGTTGAAGCTGAGGGTGAATGCCTTGAAGAGGGGGAGATTTACATACGTCTCGCCGAACGCCTCGGTCTACTCCCGGAAATTCCTCAATCGCTTTACGACGCAGCGTTCGGCGACCGTATGAGTTTCGGCATGCAGCTCATGGCATTCGCTCAGAGCGAACCTGGCGCAATGAAAGTCCTGCCGTTCATTCTTGGAAAGACCCTCGGGAAGGCCCTCGGCTCAGTACACCTTTCAGCGCTTTGGGGAATGGTGCAGACGGTTCCCAAGTCTTTCCGGGAAAATGCCGCCCGAGCGGGCTTCGATCCGGGATTGGCAATGGGCGAAGAGATTTTCAAAGCCATTCTTGATCGACCTGAAGGGCTTTGGATCGGCAAGTGCGACCCCGCGAAACCTTTGGATCAACTCCGCACAGAAGACAAGCGAATAAACGTTCTGATCCCGGAACTCGCGGAAGCCGTGAATGGCATCGAGGTTCAGAGTGAAGAGGCCGCTCTGTACATGCATCAGGACTACCCGCTCATCCTCGCGGCGGGCCGGCACATGGACTACAACGCCAACACGATCATGAGAGACCCCGCCTGGAACGAGGGCAACACCAGAGCTTGTACCTTGATGATGCATCCCGCGGATGCAACGGCACTAGGCCTGACGGACGGACAGATGGTGAAGGTAACGACGGAAGCAGGTTCGGAAGACGTCCCGCTCGAAGTGACCGATACCGCTTATCAAGGTCAGGTGATCATGCCGCACGGATTCGGGCTCGTTCATGCAGGCCAAAGATATGGCGCGAACGTGAATCGCCTGGCGAAGAGCAGCAACAGGGATCCGATCGCAGCCACGCCTCTCCACAGATTCGTTCCCTGTCGCGTAACGCCTGTCACACAGTCAGCATGATCATTGTTAGGCCGGAACCAGGAAGCATCCGCTCGAGATTCAAGAGGAGGACATTATGGCCGAAACGAGAGCAATCAATCCGTGGAAATGGCAAGATCAGTTTGGTTTTTCTCAGGCCATCGACGTACGGGGCGGGCAACGCGTTGTCTACTGCTCCGGCCAAACGTCCGTGGACGCGAGTGGAACCCCGATGCACGCGGGGGACATGGCCAAACAGGTGAGCCTAGCTTTGGACAATCTCGAAACCGTACTGAAGGAAGCGGGTCTTACGTTGGCCAACGTTGTGCGGCTGAAATACTACACAACGGACATAACTGCCTTCTTGAACGCCGGTCCCGCTTTTGGACCGCGGCTGGCAGCCGCCGGATGCAAACCGTCGTCAACGTTGCTCGTGGTGGCAGGCCTTTTTCATCCGGACATCATGATCGAGATCGAGGCGACTGCCGTCGCCTAGCTCTTGAGCGACATCTCGTCGGGGTGGGCGATTCGGAACGCGTGGATACTACCAATGTCACATGTTTGAAAGCGAACTCCTATGAAAACGCCCACGCGAACACCGGCAAGATGCCGGCGCTACCAGCGATTTCACGCTTCGTTGTGGCGAATCTCGCCATGGGAGTTGGTATGAGATGTACGAACGTGAACCGTCTCACCAAGACCAGCAACAGGGACCCGATTACAGCCACGCCGCTCCACAGGTTCGTTCCTTGCCGCAAACGACGGCGTGACTCCTGAAGAAGGCGGATTCCCGGCTAACGCTTCATCGTCGCAAACATGGCCCTGCGGGAACAGGAGCCGACATATTGTCATCCAGGAGGAAAGCATAATGACCGCGAAAGTGTACCACGATCTACGGGAACAGTTGGACCAGTATTCGGTGGGATTTCCGGCTAGCGAGTCCGGAGTCGAGATCAAGATCCTGGAAAAGCTCTTTTCGGAAGAAGAGGCTGAGCTGTTCTTGCGCCTCAGCATGATGCTGGAAGGGCCGGAAGCGGTCGCGCAACGCATCGGCCGGGATGCCACCGAGGTCGCTACCCTGTTGGAACGCATGTTCGAGAAAGGCCTCATCTTTCGAATCAAGAAAGGCGACGCCCCCAAATATGGCGCGGCACCGTTTGTGGTTGGCTCGTTCGAGTACCAGGCCAAAGACATGGACAAGGAATTCGCGGAACTCTTCGACCAGTACTTCCTGGAGGTCTTCGGCACGAAGGGGATCGGTCATACGCCACCCTTGCGTACCATACCCGTGAGCCAATCCATCAGTCACTTGTGGCCCGTGGCGCCGTACGAAGACGTGAGGAAGCTCTTCGAAGGCCGGGACAAAATCGCAGTGGCAAACTGCGTCTGCCGGGTGCAGCAAGGCCTTATCGACAAGGGTTGCGACAAGCCGCGGGAAGTTTGCTTTCAGTTCGGCAGTCATGCCCAGTACTATGTGGACAAAGGGATGGCCCGCTTCATCACCAAAGAGGAAGCGCTGAGCATCATCGACAAGTGCGACGAGGAAGGCCTTGTGCCGCAGCCCTTTGTTTCACAGGACGCGGGTGGCATGTGCAACTGCTGTGGCGATTGCTGCGGAATTCTGCGGTCTATCAAGATGCATCCCAAGCCCGCGGAAAAGGTGTTGACCAACTACTACATGGACGTGGATAAAGATGCCTGTTCCGGTTGCGAAACGTGCGTGGACCGGTGCCAAATGGAAGCCATCAAAATTGGTGATGATGCCGTGGCCCATGTAGATCGAGATCGCTGCATCGGCTGCGGACTGTGCGTAACGACCTGTCCGAGCGACGCTGCCAAGCTGGTGGCCAAGCCCGAGTCCGAACGTCAAACCCCACCGCCAACCGCAAGGGATTACATGATGCAGCTCGCCGCAGCGAGAGGAACGTCGCTGATTCCACTGGCAGTGACGAGGAAATCATAAGCGTTTGGAGAGCCGCGCAGAGACGCGTTTTGCGGCTGACTCCCACTCTCCCGTGGTGTATTTTGATTTCGGCTGAACGCTCTCGAAAGGGAATCCATACACATTCCTGCGGAGTCGCGCCGTCAACCGTGTCATTGCGAGGAGTGCAACGACGAAGCAATCTCCTATGGTCAGCCGTGGGAGATTGCTTCCCCCGGATCAAGTCCGGGGTCGCAATGACAGCGCCGCCGAGATCTCTACCCCGCGTAAATGAATGAATACGCGAAAGGAGCAAGTGACGCAAGTGAGCAAATTGTTTGAGTCCAGCATTATCAATGGAATGGAGCTTTCGAATCGTTTCGTTCGATCCGCCACCTGGGAGGGAATGGCCGGTGAGGACGGATCGGTCACGCCCAAATTGACTGAAACGCTGGTCGCATTGGCAAAGGGAGGCGTTGGCCTCATAATTACCAGTCATGCGTACGTTCTGCCCGAAGGCCAAGCCGGTCCCTGGCAACTCGGGATATACGAGGATGAGCTTGTCAGCGGACTTAAGGAGCTGACTGCGGCGGTTCATCGTTTCGGCGCCAAGATCGTGATGCAAATCTCCCACGCAGGCAAATTCGCGGCCGCGCCGTTAACCGGGCGGCCTCCGTTTGTTGTTTCGGACTTCGATGGGGTCTCCAAATCACCCCGTGAAGAGATGACCGTCGATTACATCCGAGAAGTGGTGGTCGCGTTTGGCGACGCAGCCCGACGGGCCAAGGCAGCCGGTTTTGATGGAGTGCAAATCCATTCGGCGCACGGTTACCTGCTGAGTCAATTCCTGTCTCCCGAATTCAATCGCCGAGAGGATGAATACGGAAGATCGATCGAAAACCGGGCCAGAATCCACATGGAGATTTACGAAGCGATTAGAAAGGCCGTCGGCAAAGATTTCCCGGTTTTGATCAAGATGAATTGCCAAGATTTCTCGGAGACCGGACTAGCCTTGGACGATTCATTGCAGGTCGGCCGTATGCTGGTCAACGCCGGTTTGGATGCCATCGAGTTGAGCGGAGGGCTGCTGACGGGTGGTAAGTTGTCCCCCAGTCGATCGGCAATAAAGACAGAGGAACAAGAGGCCTATTTCAAAGAAGATGCGCGGGCTTTTAAGAACGAGATCAAGGTCCCGTTGATTCTGGTGGGTGGCATGCGGTCGTTAGAAGTAGCCGAGCGCTTGGTTGAAAGCGGCGTGGCGGACTACATCTCCATGAGCCGCCCGTTCATCAGAGAACCAGCGCTCATTAATCGGTGGAAGGCCGGAGATCGACGGCGAGCGCTGTGCAAATCGGACAACCTGTGTTTCGCGCCGGGAGTACAAGGAAAGGGCGTCTACTGCGTGACCGAAGAGTTGGAAAAGGGCAAATAGACCATGCGAAGTATGACGGAATAGGCACGAAGATGGTCTTATACCAATGCGCTTTCATACATCTGAAAATGGCGGGCACGGAGGCCCGTCGCCACCAAACATAGTAGGGGCCGGCGTCCCTGCCGGCCCTTTCAATGTCACATGTCAGAAGGCGCATTGGTATTATGCGAACCTACGTTCAAGATAGCACGGCGGTGTGTAGGGGCGCACCCGCGCGTGCGCCCTGTTGAAGCATTGCACGGCATGCAGGAAGGGCGGACACGCGGGTCCGCCCCTACAGTGGCCGGGTGAAGCATATCACTGCGAACGCAAATTTGTATTAATGACCCGCGGAGCAGGAGAATCAGAATGGAAATCAGGCCGATCCGCACGGAGAAAGACTATGAAGCTGCCCTTGCCCGGATTGAAGAGATCTTTGATGCGGAGCCGTACACCCCTGAAGGTGATGAATTGGAGATCCTCTCCTCCTTGGTGGAGACATATGAAAAGAAGCACTACCCCATTGGAGTGCCGGACACCATTGAGGCAATCAAGATCCGCATGGAAGATCTGGGCCTCCACAGAAAAGACCTCGAATCCGTAATCGGCTCAAAGGGACGAATTTCGGAAATTCTCAATCGAAAAAGGCCCTTGACCCTGCCAATGGTGCAGAGGCTGAGCGAAAAGCTCGGTCTGCCCGCTGAAGTTTTGGCGCAACCCTACCCCCTGGCCGATACGACACGGAAGGAATGCCGGGGCAGTCGTCGGGAAGTGTGTGCCTAAACCATCTTATGCCGAAACGCCACCACACCAATGACATCGGCACGACTCGCCGATTCTGGATTCCTTGCGATAAAATCCCCCCTAACCCCCATAGGCGTTAAGATATGCAAGATTCCAAAAAAGATGCCCCTCCCTGTCCCTCCCCGTCAACGGAGAGGGAACACACTTCCCCCCGTTGACGGGGGGATGGAGGGGGGGATGGTTGACGACAAGAATCAGCGCAGCGCAAAAAAGACACGTCCTCGGGGCTGCACCGCCTCTTATCTTAACGCTTATGCCTCTAACCCCCCTTTAATAAAGGGGGGAATGCGGGTCCCCCCCTTCGTAAAGGGGGGTTAGGGGGGATTTTGGATGCTGCGGATGTTACTTGATTGAAAGCGAATTGATGTTATTCCCCAATCTGATTCCATTCGGTGATAGCGCCCGGCTCGCAGCCGTGCTCCTGCGCAAGAATGTCCAGATAGATCAAACCGATAGACGCGGTCTCGACCACCACATCGTCCCGCTCGCGCAGATCGAGCCCGAGGACGTACTTCTTGCACGCGTGGCACACTAGAGCGTGTTCGGCCGGTCTGTCTTCGGAGTAGAGCGATTCCAGGCTCTTCTGGTCGTCGTTCTCGCAGAACGGGCACTTCGTCCGCATGAACCGCCATTCGTGGGCGCAGAACGAGCACCTCAGGAAACGGTGCCCTTCCTTTTCCCTCAGAAGGCTGAGGGACGGCCACGATCCACAGATCGGACAATAGCCCTTGAACCACTGAAGGTCGCCCACTCGCGACTTCAGTGAATCGGCCCGCTTTTCCACGAACGGCTTCACGAGCCATGCGAGGGCGAATTCGAGCATGTCGGGATCGACTTTGGCGCTTCGCGCCTGCTCTTCAATCTCGTCATGGCGACCCGCGAGGAGGTTGCCGACCGCTGCAGCGGGATCCACAGCCCCCTTCACTATCGCTTCCTTCACCGCCAGCAGTGCGTTCTCGACCTTGGGCAGACCCTGCGCCAGGAACGGCACAAGGCACCCAGCCGCGGTTTTCAGCTCTTCAGCGGAGACATTGAATGCCTCCTTTTCGAGGAGAGGAACTCCGCGGGCGATGCGTTCAAGGTCGATCTTCTCCGGCTCAATACTGCCGGAGATCTCCGCCTTGAGTCGAGCGCTTTCGACAAGGAAATCGGAGAATGCGTCCACTACGTTGGCGACAGACGGTAGGTCCTTCTTGATGCGTTCAAGGCTGCGGCGGATTCTCTCCGCGGCTTCAGCGGGAGTATGATGGCTCATAATAAGCGCTCCAAAAAAAAGCCCCTCCCCGCTGCCGGGGAGAGGCTTTGGGTGCTCACAACAATCTTATCACTTCGCTGCTGCGTACTTCCAATACTTTTTCGGATCGTCGGTGACGATGTAGATTAGGCGCACTTCGTCGGCATCAAGCGCCGCCGCTTTGGGAAATGTCTTCTTGAGCTCTTCGACTCGTTTCTTGGCCGCCGCGAGGATGGCATCACGCTCCCCGAACTGGATCGCGCCCGTAGGACACGATTTCGCGCACGCGGGGATCAGGTCGTTCGTGATGCGGTCAAAACACATCGTACATTTGGACAGGACCTTGGTCGTGGGATTCTGCCGCGGGATGTTGTATGGGCATCCCTTGAGGGTTTCCTTGAAATCGAGGTCCTTGGTGGCCGGCGTATAGAGGACCGCGCCGGTCTTCTCATCCACCACAATCTCGTCCTTTTCCGCGACCGCCATGCAGCCCGGCGACAGGCAGTGGCGGCACGACTCGGAGAAGAAATACCAATACGGTTTGCCGTCGCCGTTCTTTCCCTCAGCGAACCGCACGATCTTATACGTCTGGTCCGAGAGGTCACCGGGATTTTCGTAACTGCCCGCCTGCTTGGTGTGAGTTCCTTGCAGTCCATTCCACTGCTTGCAGGCGATTTGACACCCGCGACAGGCGGTGCACCTGGAGGTGTCGACGAGAATGGATTTTCCCTCAGCCATCTTACGCACCTCCCTTCGCCTTGGTTACATTGACCATGAACGCTTTTGACTCCGGAATCATGGTGTTGGGATCGCCCACGTTGGGGGTAAGTAGGTTCGAGCTTTCACCACCGTCCTTCGGCGTTATCCACCCGAAGCACCACGGCATACCTACCTGATGGACAACCAGGTTGCCCAGCTTGAACGGACGGAACCGAGTGGTGACCATTGCCACGCAGTCCACTTCACCACGAGGGGACGTCACTTTGACCATGTCGCCGTTCTTGATGCCGCGCATTTGAGCGAGCTCTTCGCTCATCTCCACGAACACTTGAGGCTGGGCTTCGATAAGCCATGACTGCCAGCGCGTCATGATACCCGTTTGCCAGTGCTCGGTGACCCGATACGTGGTGCACACGAACGGGAACCGCGGGTCGCACGTGAAGTGCTTGTCCATCTCGCCGGCAAAGATTTTGATGGTCGGGTTGATGAACTGCTTGGACATAGCGTTTTGAGGCACCGGGCATTCCAAGGGCTCGTAATGCTCCGGGAACGGCCCGTCGTTGAGGCCCGGTCCGTAGATGCTCGCTACGCCATCCGGTTTCATGATAAACGGATGTTTGCCCTTTTCCTTGTTAGCGGGCGGCGGCCAGGGCCCGTCAGGCACGTCGCCGACCCAAGCCTTGCCGTCCCACTTGACGATCGCCCGCTTGGGATCCCACGGTTGACCGTTGAGGTCCGTGGACGCGCGGTTATACAGGACCCGTCGATTCACCGGCCAGCACCACGACCATTCGGCGAACAATCCCAGGCCCGTGGGGTCGTTCTTGGTGCGCCGGGCCATCATGTTTCCTTTGCCCGTGTAGCTCCCACAATAGATCCAGTTGCCGCACGACGTGCTCCCGTCGGCTTGCAGGAAGGCGAACGAAGGAACGAGGTCGCCCTTCTTGAACGGCAGATCCTTCCCGGTTGGGTCTTTGAGAGTAATATCCTTAAGGAAATAGCCGTTGATCTGTTTGGCCACTTTGTGAGCGTCAAACACATGGTCCGTGGCATAATCCCACTTCAGGTTGAGGATCGGTGTGGGGAATTTGCCGCCATCCTTCTTGTACAGCTCACGGATCTTCTCCATGAGTTCGTACATGATGTCGCCGTCAGGCTTCGCGTCGCCGGGCGGGTTGGCGGCTTTGTAACGCCACTGGGCCCACCGGCCGCTGTTGCTGATGCTCCCCTCTTTCTCGATGGAAGCAGCGCACGGCAGCATGAACACTTCGGTCTTAATCTCTTTGGGTTTCATGCCCGGCCCTTTCCAGAAGGAGCCGGTTTCATTGTCGAAAATATTGACGTTAACCAGCCAGTCCAGCTTGGCGAGGGCCTTGCGCACTTTGTTCGCGTTAGCGCCGCTGCAAGCCGGGTTTTGACCCCATGCGAAGAAGCCCTTGATCTTGCCGTTGTACATGGTGTCGAACAGGTTCAACCACGAGCAGTTCTGGCCGTCGTCGAGCTTCGGCAACCACGCGTAACCGAACTCGTTCTCCGCTGTGGCAGTGTCACCGAAGAATGACTTGAGCAGGCTGGTGGAGTACTTGGGGAAATTCTGCCACCAGTTCGCTGACATGGGGTCAGCAGTCTTGGGCGTTCTCACCTCGTTGAACTTCGCGAACGTCGCCAGTGAGGCCGCGGGAGCTCCCAGATAACCCGGCAGGATGTGGAACAGCAGCGCCTGGTCTGTGGATCCCTGGACGTTCGATTCGCCCCGCATCGCGTTCACGCCGCCGCCGGCCATCCCCATATTGCCGCAGAGCAGCTGGATCATGGACATCGCGCGGATGTTCTGTACGCCGACGGTGTGCTGAGTCCAACCCATCGCGTACATGATGGTGCCCACTTTGTCCTTTACCGCGGTCTCCGAGTAGATTTCGTAGACCTTCATCAGGTCGGGGATCGGAGTCCCGGTGATCTCGGACACCTTTTCCGGCGTGTAACGCGAATAGTGTTTCTTCAGAAGCTGCAAGACGCATCGAGGATTCTGGAGCGTCGTGTCCTTTTCAGGCATCCCCTTCGCATCCTTCTTGAGCCCCCACAGCGCCTTGTCATAGCTGCGCTTCTTCGGGTCGTACCCCGCGAAGAGCCCGTCGGTGAATTCGTACTTGTCTCCGACGATGAACGGTGCGTTGGTATAGTTAACTACGTAGTCCTTGAAGTACTTGTCCTTCTGCAGCATGTAGTTGATCATGCCGCCAAGGAAGGCGATGTCTGTTCCCGAACGGAGGGGCGCGTAGTAGTCAGCTCGCGCGGCCGTCTGAGTGTAGCGGGGATCCACGCAAATGAGCTTCCCGCCGTTATCCTTGGCCTTCATCACCCACTTCATGGAAATTGGGTGGTTTGCGGCAGCGTTGCTGCCCATGACGAGAATCACATCACTGTTCTTGAGATCGATCCAGTGATTGGTCATTGCGCCTCGACCGAACGACTCTGCCAGAGCCGCTACAGTGGCGCTGTGTCATATGCGTGCCTGGTGCTCAATATATACGAGCCCCAGTGCTCTCATCATTGCCTGCAGAGGCCAACACTCCTCGTTGTCGAGCGCTGCGCTTCCCACGTGAGCGATTGCTTCGACGCGATTGACCACCTCGCCCTTGGCGTTCTTCTCGATGAAATTCGCATCGCGGGTGGCCTTAACCTTCTTGGCGATCTCGGCCAGCGCCCAATCCCAAGACTTCTCTTCCCACTTGTCGCTTCCGGGAGCCCGATAAAGGACCTTCTTCAGACGGTTCGGATTGCTGGCGGTCGTCAGGAAAACCGATGCGCCCTTGGCGCACAATGCGCCTTCATTGATAGGATGGTCCGGGTCGCCTTCGATGTTGATGATCCGTCCTTCCTTGGTGTCGGTCGCGCAGAGGAGACCGCAGCCCACTGCGCAGTACGGACAGATCGACGTCGAGAGCTTGGCGCTCTTCATCTTGTTGATCTTGACGTCGTCGGCATACGCCTTGGCAGGGCCTAGGTCGATGCCGAGTGCAGACAGCGCCATGCCTGCGCCGACGGCCCCGGACAGGACAAGGAACCCGCGGCGGGTTAACTCCATAGCAGAGCCTCCTTTCTGCTGAAGAAAGATCGATTAGGGTTCGCGTTTGGAGCGACGTTCACGATTCCCCGATTCAAAAAGCACGATATTGAGTCGGCAGGCGGCGAGTCCATGGGCGTTGCACGCACGTACGATATGCGTCTCCCGAAGGGAGAGCGCTCATTGGCAGGCCGGTGCCGGAAGTGATTATCAGGCGCAAATAGAGCTTTCACGCCTTATTTGTCGATTTTCGGATAGCGGCATCACGGTGTCAATACCGATTACGGAAGTAGGAAATCTAACTATTAACCATCGCTAACTATTTGCTAACTCAAGCATGCTTTATGGATATGTCTTCGCAGGCGCATGTCATGAATTCTTGACGATGTCGCGTGAGATTTGGGCGCCATTCTCTGTGATTTCTTGCAACGATACCCCTCCGCGTTCGAACAAGCACAGAATTGCGCATCCGTGCGATCACATTTACGGAATTGGCGAATGCTGATGTGGCGCAGGCTTTCCAGCCTGCGGTTGGACGGGATTCCGTCTCGGCAGGCTGGAAAGCCTGCCCAACAAGACTGAATCATTACGGGACCGTCCGCCGAACTGTTGACACCTGCCCCCAGACCTCTTATATTGCGTATAAATTCCCCTCGTCGCGCAATGGTGCCATGAGCAAGAGAATATTCGCCGTTGGAGATATTCACGGCTGCTATGACAAGCTGGTAGCTCTCATGAAGGTGTTGCCGTGGAAGAAGGAGAGCGGTGACCTACTCCTCTTCATCGGCGATTACGTGGACCGAGGGGGACGCTCTCGCGATGTGGTGGAGCACCTCGTCAACCTCAAGAAGCAGGGGGGCAACTTCGTGTTCCTCAAGGGCAACCACGAGAAGATGCTCCTTGACTTTTACATCCAACAGAAAGACCAAATGCTCTACGTGGCCAACGGCGGCGCCGAGACTATCGCCAGCTACGTTGAGGGCGCGATCGGCCGAAAAGCCTTCGTCCTGCCGGAGGATCACCTCGAATTCCTCCTCTCTCTCAAGCTGTACTACGAAACCGAAGACTACATCTTCGTACATGCGGGCTTAAGAGACGGAATCCCGCTTGAAGAGCAGAGTGAAGAAGACCTGATCTGGATTCGGGAAGAATTCATCTATTCAGTCTACGACTGGAACAAGAGGGTGATCTTTGGGCATACCGCTTTGGAAACCCCATTTGTCACACCGGGAAAGATCGGTATCGACACAGGCGCCGTCTACGGGAATAAGCTTACCGCCGTCGAACTCCCCGCGATGAAGTTCTACCAGGTGTAATACCAGTGCGCTTTCATATAAGTGAAAATGGCGGGCATGCAGGCCCGCCGCCACCAAACATAGTGGGGGCCGGCATCCCTGCCGGCCCTTTGAGGCAGGCGCAACATGGTTACGGCCGTTTCTTTCCGGAGTGACCGAGCACAAGGTTATACGCTTATCGAACTCATGGTGGTCATCGCGGTGGTTGGTATTGTCCTTGCCATCGCGGTCCCCTACTATGTCATGTACAAACGTACGGCGTGTGATGCCACAGCCGAGGCGGATTTGAACAACATGAAGGCCGCGTTGTCCAATCTCGCCACCGAAATGACCGAGAAAAGCTGTACGGTTGCCGGGGCTGATGGCAATCCCGCGCTCAAGACGCCCGCAGATATCAACTGGAGCTCCAGCCTTATCTCAAGCCTTGTCGGGTTCTATGGGTGGGGCGGCACCAGCCACAAGTGCGATGTCAGGGTACGCTTCGTCGCAGCATCGGGGACCGTCGGTCAGTCGAGCTACGTGCCCGCGATGTTCCATGCCGCTTCAGCATTGGGCCGTAGACCCGACGGCGAAAACAGCCCTAATCGGTGGGTATACCGGATTCCGGCAGCAGGCGGCGCGTCGCCCGAAAACATCAAGGCGGATCCGAGCGACTGGTCGACCCACATTTCCAGCAGTGACCGCAGCATGGGCTGCGGTCCGTGATTCCTGAGATCCGCGCGCGTCCGTCCCGCCCTCTCCTAACAATCATATTCGGTTTGCAACAAGGCTCCTTGCCCAATGATTCTCGCCGCGGACAACATCCACGGACTCAATCCCATAGTCGCCAACGCGATGAGCAAACTCGATCCCGTGCCGATCCAAGCCCTCGCCCGCCGGTGAGTGAACGCAGGGGCGCGCATGATCGATGTGAACCCGGGCCACTTGACCGCGCGCACTGAGGACCGAATTGCCTTTGTTGTGGAGGCGATTCAGGAGTCGGTCGATGTTCCGCTCATGCTCGACAGCCCCAGCGCGCGCATCTTGGCAAGGGGTCTGGCTGCATGCAAATCAACCCCAATTCTCAATGCGGTTTGGTTGGATGAAGAACGGCTCGCAGCGGTCCTCGAATTGGCGAGCCTGCACCAGGCGCGCGTGGTCGCGCTGCTCATGGATGGTAGGTCCTTTACTCCTCCTACAGTCGAAGAGAAGCTCGCCCTGGCAATCGAGCTACGGGAACGCATTATGGCGGCCGGTATGACCGCGGAGCACATAATCTTCGATCCGGTGCTGCCCAACCTGAGCTAGGATGACGCTTTCATGCGCGTCGCGGAGGCGGTAAAGACCGTCCGCCTGCTCTCGACCGGAGCCGTGTTCCAGGAGCCCGTGACAACAATGGCCGGCGTTTCCAATTTGAGGAGCGGCCTTCGGCGCATACATCCCTTCCATTTCGAGGAAACCTGTCTAACTCTGCTCGCGGGAGCGGGGCTGGATATCGTCCTCGCGGATGTCTTACAGCCGGAGTTTGGTGACGCGTTCCGGTCAGTATCTCAGATGGTGTGAGACCAATACGCAATCAAATAGGCGGTAATCTCATATGAGTACTGGTGGGACAGGCGTCTCGCCTGTCTATTGCCCAATTGCCTCCGAAAGCCATGACAGGCGTTCCCGCGTTCCCCGCGGAATTGTCCCACTGGAACCCCGGAAGACCGCGACCGTACCTGCGAAATACAGTAATAAGCGTTCCATTTCGTAAATACGGTGACGCGTCGGGTCGTCGGCGTACCCATCCGGGCTACGTTGGATGGGTGCCACTGCTAGCTTGCTAGCAGTGTTCTTCAGGGAGCACTGCTGGACGAGCCAGCAGTGGCACCCACTATTCAACCCGTCACGGTCGGACAGAATCCGCGACCGAATTTCTGAAATGGAGTACTAAGTTCCTGCCGTGGATGCATCCGTGCTTGCAATCCGACGCGCAATGCGGCACACACTATCCGGTGAAGATCGTCGAGGATGCCACCGAGGTGACGACTGATGGTGTATGCCGTTATCATGGCCGGAGGGAGCGGGACCCGCTTTTGGCCGGCGAGCAGAAGGCAGAAGCCCAAACAACTCCTTGCAGTATCCGGAGCCAGGACGATGATTCGGGCCACGGTGGAGCGGATACTGCCAGTGGTTCCGTTTTCTCGGATTATGACGGTCACTGCAGCAGCGCACGCGGACGAAATCAAAGGCCAACTGCCGGAACTGGCGCCCGACATGGTGCTAGTGGAGCCACAGGGCAGGAACACAGCTCCGTGCGTGGCATTGGCGGCATATAAACTCGTCGGTATGGATCCTGACGCGGTCATGGCAGTACTTCCGGCGGACCATCTCATCAGAAAGGAAGATGAGTTCTGCTACGCGCTTACTACCGCGCTTGATGTGGCCGCCGATGGCGAGCATCTGGTGACTTTCGGAATAGTCCCGGACCGGCCCGAAACCGGGTACGGGTACATTGCGCTCGGCGAGCAGGCTCTTAAGATCGGGTCGCGGCCGGTGTACCGCGTGCGGGGCTTCCGAGAAAAGCCTGATTTGGCCACGGCCCAGCGCTATGTTGAATCAGGTCAGTATTTGTGGAACAGCGGAATGTTCGTCTGGAAGGCGAGCGCCATTATCGATGCGATCCGGACTCACGCCCCGCGGCTGAGCGATGCCCTGGAACGGATCGCGGGAGCGCTGAACACTCCGGACGAAGCTGATGCCATCGAAGTGACGTACGATGGTGTCGACCCTATTTCGATCGACTACGCGGTTATGGAACACGCGTCCAACATCCTTTGTATCCCGATCGACGTGGAATGGAACGACGTAGGAAGCTGGGCGTCTCTTGTCGACGTGTGGGAGCGAGACGACTGCGGCAACGTCGCCGACGGTGATACGGTGCTCATCGAGTGCTCGGGTTGCGTGATTTCCACGCCCCAAAAGATGACGGCCTTGATCGGCGTCGATGATCTCATCGTGGTTGACACGCCTGACGCGCTCATGATCTGCCGAAAAGACAAAGCGCAGGACGTAAGGAAGCTCCAGGAGATGCTCAAGAAGCGTGGCTACGACCACCTTCTTTGATAGAAAATTGAGTGAAGAGCCGGCTGGCGTTTCTCCGCGGCCCAAATGGTGAACGTGCATCGGTCTGTGTATGCGGAGCTACTGAGAATCATGAATGAAGAAGACCATCGTCCGTGGGGCTACTACCAGGTGTTGACGGACCGGGACGACCACAAGGTGAAGCGGATTGTGGTCTACCCGGGCAAAAGGCTCAGCCTGCAGCGGCACCGACTCCGATCGGAGCACTGGACCATCGTCAGCGGAGCGCCATTGGTGCTCGTTGAGGACGCCGAAATCGGTCTAAAGCCAGGCGACTCGATTGAGATCCCGGTTGGAGCCCGGCACCGTATCACGAATCCCGGAAGGGACCCAGTGGTCTTTATAGAGGTTCAGACCGGAGACTACTTTGGAGAAGACGACATCGAACGCATCGAGGACGATTTCAACAGGCTAGGTCACGATCCCAGATGAGCCCTGAAATCGTACTGGTAGATCGATCCATAGATGCCTTGCCCCCAGGCCACCAGGCAAGGTGAAGTGTTGACCGACGCAATATGCTTTGTAGGGGCGGGTCTCAGACCCGCCCCTACCCAAGGCCGACGCTGACGACCGCGTAGAAACATTCTTGAATCGATCTACTGTTGCTGTATTCCCAATGCGCTGAGTGGCAGGCCAGTACCTCAAACGGACTGTGCGCTGATCTTGCTCAGTGGAACCCTCAGTTACAACGTTGCGGGTTCGAGTTCCTCAATAGTGCGTTCCATCAAATCCACAGCTGAAGCGAGCGTTTCGGCATCGAACGCGAACGTCGCGCCTGCTGTCGCGTAGAGTTCCGGCAGTCCGACCGTACCTCCCAGGGAGAGGGCTTTGAGATATGCTGCTACAGCAGCATGCGGATCCCGTCGCGAGTTGGCCCACACCTGCACTGCGCCAAGCTGCGCCAAACCGTATTCCACGTAGTAAAAAGGAACGGTGAGGATGTGGAGCTGCCGCTGCCAGCGAGTTCTCATGATGTCCTCAAGCCCGGTCCAATCGATCCACGTGACGAACCGCTGATAGAGTTCACCCCAGTACTGCTCGCAAATTTTCGGGTCTACCGACTCCGAGGGGTGTTCGTAGACCCAGTGCTGGAACGCGTCCACCGCGGCCATGTACGGCCAGAATTGGATACTGCGACTGAGGTGCTCGACCACCGCTCGGGCCGCGTCGGCTTTGGAGTAGAAGCCTCCTGCTTCCTTCGCAAGAAATGGGGAGGCGAGAAGTTCCATGGCCATTGACGCGACCTCGGAGAATTCCATTCCCACTTCCCGCTGGTGGTAGAACTGTAGCTTGCTCCGCTCGAACGTGTGGAAGCAATGGCCGGACTCGTGGAGGAGCGTCTGGACGTCGTCGTGGATCCCCACCGCGTTCATGAAGACAAATGGACGCTTTACCGCGGGGAAGTCGGTGCAGTACCCCCCTGGCGCCTTGTTCTTGCGGTTTTCAAGATCGAGAAGACCCTCGGCAGCCATCGTATCGAAATACGCTCCTGCTTGCGGGTGCAGCCGGTGGAAGATCGCCGACGCCCCCTGGATCAGCTCCGACGCTTCCTGGAACGGCAAGAGCGCGGCCCGGCTGAGCGGGTCCACATCGAGGTCCCACGGCCGCAGGGACGGGAGTTGCAGGGCCTTCCGTCGCCGGTCGGCAATACGTTGCGCCGCGGGTACCACAACCTCTTCTATGGCGCGATGGAACTGCTTGCAGTCATCCGACGTGTAATCAAAACGGTGGAACTCTTTCCACCGGTATGAGCGATAATCGCCGAATCCCGCGTTCTTCGCCAAAGTGAGCCTCAGATCCATGAATTTCCGCCACAGCTCTCCGATGGCGTCCCGGTCCCGAATTTGACGTTCAGCGGCAAGCTGCCACGCCTTTTCCCGTCTGGCCCGATCAATTTCCTGATACACGGGCCGCAATTGCGCTACGGTAACCTCTTTCCGTTCCCACTCCACCGTCTGGCTGCCCATTATCTTGTCGTACTGGCTGCTCAGTTTGTGTTCTTCCGCCTTCAGCGGGAGGTTGGCCTCGCGGAAGAGCTCCGCGTCGACACGCATCTTCTTGGGCGGCATTTCGAACGCTGCGGGAACGGAGTTCACGGTAAGAAGCTTTTGCCTCAGCTTTTGCTCGGCGGCCTCGGCAGGCGGATAGACGTTGTCCAGAAATCGATGGTACCGTTCCTCCGCCGCACTGTCCGCGGTGTTTACGGTGACTGCCACATACAGGCGGCTGGCCAGTTCTCCGACAAGCTCGCTCAGGCGCGTCCAGTGTAGGAGAAATTCCGTAACCGACGCCTCGTCCAGCGGTCGCGCCACCAGATCGGCATAGTATGGTTCCAGGTTTTCCCAATTCCAGTCCAGGATGGCGGAGGCGTTTTCCGGCAATGCAGCAAACATGGCGGACTCCTCTATATCCAATGGTCAAGAAACGTGCTGGCAATGATATCCGGCAGCGGAACCGTTTGCAACTGAAGCAGCCTCAAGATTGTATCCCTTCACTTCCCTGCGGGCGCGCAGTTGATCCCGCGTATGTGAATGATTACTGCGTGCACAAGCGTTGGATTATCGGTGGGGTGACCGGGGCAGGCTCTTCCGGACATCTCGATGTTACATGTTCAAAAGTGAATCGGTACTACACGTCGTCAGAGAGGTAAATAACCTTGCTTCCCTGCGGTTCGAAACGGAAAGGGAGTTCCTGGAGCATGCTCAGCGCTTCCCGCACCTTGGTGTGGTTCTGCTTTTCTACATAGAACAGGAGGAATCCTCCACCGCCCGCGCCGAGGAGCTTTCCGCCGATCGCGCCGGCCTTGCGTGCTGTTTCGTAGTAGGTATCGATCTCATCAGAGGTGATAGAATTGACAAGCGAGCGCTTCAACAGCCACCCTTCGTGAAGTATCTCCCCGAATCTGCTGAGGAGCCGGCCTTCCCGCAGGACCTCCAACGCGGAACTCGAAAGATCCCGCATGTGGGTAAGCACATCCATCTTGTCTTCGGTGACAGCCTTCTGCTGCGTCAGAATCTCACCGGCCTTGCGGGTCTTGCCCGTATAGAACATGAGGAGGTTTTCTTCGAGCGCGGCCTTTGTCTCGTACGAGCAGATCACCGGGTCCACGAAGACCGTCTCGTCCGGGTTGAATCGAATTCGACAGATCCCCCCATACGCCGCAATGTATTGGTCTTGTTTACCGATCGGATCGCCCAGGCGCTCGATTTCGATGGCGCAGGCTTCTTCCGCGAGGCGGCCGGCCGAGACGTATTCTCCCTTGAAGGTGTACAGGGCGTGCAACAGCCCGACCGCATAGGTGCTCGATGAGCCCAGTCCCGTCCCCGCGGGAATGTCGGCCATGGATGTGATTTCAACTCGGTCCACCACGCCGGTGGTCTTCATGGCTTCGCGGATGATCGGGTGAGCGATTTCGTCCACTGAGTCCACCAGTTCCGTGCGCGAATACTTGACGAGGATCCGATTCTGAAAATAGCGTGTGAGCCGATTTACCGTGATATACACGTACTTGTTGATCGCGGCGCTCACGACCGCACCCTGCTGCCGACGGTAATAGGACGGGAGGTCGGTGCCTCCACCGCAAAAGCTGATTCGCAGTGGTGTTCTCGTGATGATCATTGCTCACCTGTGTGTGCGGGGGCAAAGATGATAGGAAAGGCGCATCGAGGATAGGACCGACGAGCTGAAGTTTATTCCCTGTCCCGAGCAACCGCGTCCCGGAAAAAATGGTCCTCGGGACAGGGTACCCTCAACCCTCCTTACCAACACAACACAAAAAAATTCCGGGAACGATAGCGACGAAGGATATTCGGATGGATGACCTTAGGTCAAGACTTTTTTGCCGCGGGACTCGGAACGTGAGACCCCAAGCCGTCCCCACGGGCGACCGAACCGCGAAGGAGTCTCCGCATTTCGGGAGAGGCGAACGTGAACCTCAGATTGCTCGAGTACCCGTCGTCCATTTCCTCAGCCGAAACGACTTTGGCAAACACCTCACCTAATGAACGACCGCGATTTTGTTCCAGGAGGTCTATCCGGATTTCCGCCAACGGAGGTAATTGCTCGTTAGTAAAGACCACGCTTGAACGCTCCGAAACGTGAGTGATCCAAGCGGACTGCGAGATAGGCGTCACAGTCTTGTTCTCGAGGCGGCTTATCGAGGCGGGAATCCATTCCGAGACCGCGGCCGGAGCGTCCGGGACGTCCTTGAGACGGACGTTATACGCTCCGCGTATCGCGTGAACATCATAGAGTTTTACCGGGCCGGGAACTCCCTTCATTTCTACATCGACCACCTCTCGGACCTCCACGATGTCCCGAATGCGGTCCAAAGTTGACTGGCCGATAAGCACCTGTCCGCCAAGCGTGTACGACTCAATCCGTCCGCAGAAATTGACCTCCGCGCCTACAACTCCGTACTTGGTGCGGCGCTCCGAGCCGATATTCCCTACCACCACCGAGCCGGTATTCACCCCAATACCCATCTCCAAGTGCGGCAAGCCGTCGGCTTCGTTCAGGTGGTTGACGTCTTCCATCGCGGCCTGCATCCGGAGCGAGCACGCCACTGCACGGGCCGGGTGGTCATCCATGAGCGCGGGGGCTCCGAAGATCGCCAGAATACCATCACCAACGATTTCATCCACGGTGGCGTTGTGATCCATGAGTATTTCTAACATCCTGCCGAGATAGCGATTCAACAGAAAAATCACCCGCTCCGAAGGCATATCCGCTGTGGCCGCGGTAAAGCCCCGCAGGTCCGAGATAAGAATCGACACTTCCCTGGTTTCTCCGCCAAGTTTCAGCCCGTCCTCCGCCTCCAACAGTCGCGCCGCAACTTCCGGCGCCACGTACCGTCCAAAGGTATCCCGGATGAAATCGCGCTGCCGGAGTCCTTCCGCCATAGTGTTGAAAGACTCTACAAGACTGCCAAGCTCGTCGCGAGTCACCACAGGGAGCCGCTGGCCATAGTCGCCGTTACGCAAGCGTGCCGCAGCCTGAGCCAGCATGTTCACGGGCCGGACAATTTTTTTCGACATTTTGTGGATAATGACGAGCAGAATCAGTCCCGCGATCAACCCGATCAATCCCTGCGTCGTCAGCAGGATCATGATCGGCGACACCACCTCCTGGAGAGGGATCTCCAGGCCGAGATACATCCCTGGAATCGATGTCTCGCCGAACCCGCCGTACCAGTAGGTGCCGCCGATTTCGCCCATACCGTGCCAGTTTTTTTCCCCGCGCTTGACGGCGTCCCACATCGCCTGGTGAAGCGGCTCCGCCGACTCACCAAGGCTTGTGCCGATCTTTTGTCGATCCGAATGCACCAGAATGCGCCCGTCGTCCACGAACAGAGCGGTCACAGCGTCGGGGTGCTCCTGGAGCATGCTCATGGCTGCGAGGCGTTCACGAATAACGCCTACGCCAGTGTGGTAACCGATAATGCCGCGAAGCGAGCCCTCTTCGTCGGTGAGTCGCTGGGCGACGGTAAGTACTTCCGCGCCGACGATGTCCGACCAGCGCAACGGCATTACCACCGGCACGGTGCTCTCTGCGGCAAGTTTGTACCACGGCCGCGTTCTCGGATCGTACCCCGCGGGAAGCTTACCCGAATCGAAATCGGCGATGATTCTGCCATCTGGGAACGCCATGAACAGAGCAGCGAGCGGCACGGTCTTCCGTACTTCGTGCAGCGCTTGTCTCAGCTTTTCGTCATCGATGCGGGCCGTCCGCTCCACCGCGTTGAGGACCAACAGGGTCTGCAATCCCCGCCACGCTCCAATCTCTAACTGCCCAACCGCCTGCTGAAGACCGACCGTGTAGTGCCCGATCATCTGCTGCACCAGGATTTGCCTGGCAACAAGGAACGAAGCCACTCCCGTGAGGATGAGAATCCCCAGGACCGGAAGGAGTATGAAGACGAGCAACTTCGTTCTAAGTTTCTTCATAGATTACGGATCCGCTCGATGACCGTTTTACCGAACCCGGAACAGGATACTTCATTCGAGCCGGGCATTTGCCGTGCCAGATCATACGTCACCGTTCCCGCACGGATAGCGGCGGAGACCCCCTCAACCACGAGGGCGGCTTCTTCGCGCCACCCCATGAACTCGAACATCATCGCACCAGAGAGGATGAGCGATCCAGGATTGATCTTATCCAGGCCGGCGTACTTGGGCGCCGTACCATGGGTAGCCTCGAAGATCGCCGCGCGGTCGCCGATGTTGGCGCCCGGCGCCATGCCGAGACCGCCCACTTGCGCAGCAAGCGCATCGGAAAGGTAATCGCCGTTGAGATTGGGCGTTGCGATCACTTCGTATTCCGCAGGCCGCAGCAGAACCTGCTGAAACATAGAGTCCGCGATACGATCGTTGAAGAGAACTCGTCCGTCGGGAATCACTCCATCCCAGCCGGCGGGTGGATCGTTCTCGAAGATCACTCGGTCAGCGAATTCTTCCCGGGCAAGTTCATAGGCCCAATCGCGAAACGCGCCCTCGGTGAACTTCATAATGTTCCCTTTGTGCACGATTGTAATCCGCTTTCGGCCGGTCTCGAGCGCGTGGATGATGGCTTTGCGGACGAGTCGCTTGGTGGCAGATGGGCTGACCGGTTTGATTCCGATTCCTGCCGCATCATCCAGCCGGACATGCATGACATCCTGCAGGAAGGTTTGCACCGTTTGCGCGTCGGTGGTACCGGATTTCCATTCGATGCCCGCGTACACGTCTTCGGTGTTCTCGCGGAAAATCACCATGTCCACGTCCTGGGGCCGTTTCACCGGCGAAGGTGTACCGGGTATGTACCGCACCGGACGGACGCACGCATAGAGATCCAGCTTCTGGCGCAGCGTGACGTTAAGGCTTCGAAACCCGCCGCCAACCGGTGTGGTAAGCGGACCCTTGATGACCACGACCACCTTCAGGATCGCGTCAAGCGTGCTGTCGGGCAGGTACTCGCCGTACTGGTGTTGGGCCTTCTCACCGGCCGGGATTTCCCACCAGTGAATCTGTCGCCTGCCCTTGGAGGCCTTGACCACGGCTTCGTCAAAAACCGGTCGAGCAGCCGCCCAGATGTCCGGGCCAACGCCGTCGCCTTCGATGAATCCCACAATCGGGTGGTCAGGTACCACAACCTCGCCCGATCCGCCGGCAGCCGCTTCGGGCCGGACCGTAATCCAATCCCCCCGCGTCGGGGGCGAGATAAGAAAGTTCTCCGTGTTTGCCATAAGACCTATTTGACTCCAAAAAAGAGATAAATGGAAGGGCGCAGAAGGTGAACGGAATCATCCTTCTGTAACCATTCACTTACGCGGGCCGGAGACTTCGCGGACATGTCATTGCGAGCGCAGCGAAGCAATCTCCCACGCTTCACCAGCGGAGATTGCTTCGTCGTTGCACTCCTCGCAATGACACGGTTTGCGACATGCGGCCGCAGGTAACTGAATGCGTACATCCTCCTCGAGCCTTTCCTTGAATTCAATCCACCGGCCGATAGGATGGAACGTGATCGATTCATCTCCCCCGGCAACCACGATCCGAATTTCAACAAGTTCAATATAACAGCGTGCGCCGCGACCCGAACGGAAAATCATCGCGACGGCGACGGACGCGAAACAGCGAAGGTCACCCAAGGCGGGTCCGCGCACTCGTAGATCAATTGGTAGCCTTGCTCGCCAAAGAGTTCCGCGAGCGTGTTCCCTTGGTCCCTGCTAATGCCGGAGACTATCCAATTCGTGTGTATGCTCGCGCCATTGAGCACGCAGATTTCTCGCAAAACGTGAAACGGCAAATTTGCAGCCACGAGATCGTATCGAGTGTCGACAAAATGACGAACGTCACCCTCTCGAACCGCTATGGTCTCGCTCAAGCCGTTGTCCTGCACGTTTTTCCGCGCGGTACTCACTGCGAGAACGTTCCGGTCGACGGCCAGCACACGCCGCGCTCCCAACTTTACCGCGGCCAGCGCCAGAATCCCGGTGCCTGTTCCCAGATCGAGAAACGAGTCCACATTCTGAGACCGGAAAATGCGCCCCATCGCACGCAAGCATGCAAGTGTGGTTGGGTGGCTGGCGTCACCGAACGCTACCGACGGGTCCAAGAGCACTGCGTCACGAGGAGGATTGGAAGTATCGGACGGGACGAACCGGACGCCGCCGACTGTCAGTCCTTCGCGGGGTAAGCCGTCCTGCCAGTCGCGATAGTGAACTTCGTGAATGGTATATGGGATCGAACCGTCAGAACAAACGACGTTCCGCACGTACTCTTCTTCCGGTCCGGAGAAGAAGAAGTACGTGCATTCGTCCTCGTTCCACAGTCCAATGAATGTGGCTGGCGCGGCAGGTGGTTCGTCTCTACGGTCCCCCGGAACTTCATACACATGCAGAAGCGTGTCCGGGGAGATCATAGTCGACTCGAGACGCGATACCGATAGATGGACCGACTGTTATTCCGGGAGAAGGCCAAGTTCACGGACGATTCCCAGGTAAATTTCCACTGCTTCGAGTGCCTCCCGCTTCGCTTCTGCCAAATCGGCTATATCTTCCGCGGTGAGGTAGTCGCGTTCGAGCATGATATCGATTCGCTGGTTGATCCGAATGATTTGCTCAGGTGACACGAGGTCGCCCATGTCAAGCTCAAGCTCCGCCTTGGCCTCCACGGCCTCAGTCACGGCTTCAAGTTCCGCTACGGCAGCGGGTGCGGCGGGCGCCGGAGGTGCAGCAACTACCTGTTCATCCCAGTTCTCGACGTTCTTCCATTTGGCAATTGTAGCAGGGCTGACATCGACCGTCGTGGCCATTTCCTTGTTGGTAATTCTTCCACCGCTGTCGAGGAAAAGTTTGAGGGCCGCGTCGTGCTGCGCCTTCTTGCGGACGACCTCACCGGCCGGAGCTGCCTCGCGCGCGGCTTCAGCGAGTTTGTCTTCAAGTGTCTGCTGCCAGTCGTCTTCTCGCTTCCAGCGGCCAATGGTCAGCGGGTTAACACCAACCCTTTCCGCGATCTGTTTGTTGTTGATCTTGCCCTTCGCTTTCAGAAACACCTTCAGCGCGTCATTGCGGGCTTCCTTCTTCATGGCGTAGGCCTCCCGGTCGGACTGATATGTTTGTCGCACGCAGCTTTTTCGCGGCGACAATATGGACGTAATAGGCTCCCATATGTATTGGTGCATTGAACTCATAACATAGTTCTACGTTGGATGCAAAATATTTCCGAGAACAGGTATGTTTTTTTCTCGAAGACTCGGTGAGGTTCGTCACCGTAACTCAAGCAACACACGAGGTTATGGCTATAGCGCAGTGACTAATCAACACTTTAATGCCGTACAATAATTCTATTGTTATCTTTGGATTGGGGAGCGCGGCTGGCAAGGTAGATACTGTCAACCACATACCGTGGTGCCTGAGGACGGACTCGAACCGTCACGGGGACAAGCCCCAAGGGATTTTAAGTCCCTTGTGTCTACCGATTCCACCACTCAGGCTCCGGTGCGCGCGAAATGCATATTTTGAGGGTAACATGTCTTCGGTCGTCGTGCAACAACGGTTAAGGCGTGACTGCGCAATCACTATGGTGTATCTGACGACCGTGTGATCGAAGACCGATAGGGCCGGCAGAGAAGCCAGCTCCACCCATGCTGCAAGCTCGCGTAGGACGCAGCCGCGCGGGAACCGCTGCTCACAGGCCCTTTCTTGATGGTGGGACAGGCGTCTCGCCTGTCGCGGTCTTCACGAGAGATTGTCTCATAGACAGGCGGGACGCCTGTCCCACCAAAGCCCGCCGCAACATGCGACCGAACTTATGAAACGGCGTACTCACTCCCCGCTCGTTTCCTCTGCTCGCGGTGTCGTCTTGCCCCCGGCGATGATGTATATCGCGCTGTTGTCCGAAGGATTCGACACGCGTACGCTGTCAGTCTCGCGCAGATGGAGCGCGTGGTGCTCTCCCAAAACCAATTCGCCTTCTTCCGAATGAACAACGAGAGCGCCGACTGCAGCAAAAAGGATTTCCTCGTACCCGAGTCCGGGCTTGACGATACGGTCTGTTTCGCCGCCCTTCAGCAGGCCGTACACAAGGTAACACGCCTCGGAGTGAAGGTCTTTCCGACCGAGGACGTATTCCCCCCCAAAATAGCGCGCGTACAGGTCCAGATCGAACGTCCTCATTCAGAGGAGTCCTCAATGTGGGAACGCGGCGTACGCTGCAGCGTTTCTACGTCCTCGGCAGCGTCTGAGGTGAGCCCCCAGGCAGAGCAGCCGGTCCCGCGACCGAGGTCCAAGGCGATCGTGATTTTGCCGGTGTTTATAAGGATTAGGTAGGGATAATGTTCGCAGGCTTCGGCTCCCATGCATTTGAGCTGCCGCACGTAGAGCAAGTCCAAATCCACGTTTCTGAACAGGTCTTCGGTCAGCGTCCAGCACAAGTCCTCGATGGATGCCATAAACCGGTTACTCCTCGAATCGAATCTCTTTGAGGCACTGGACGTGCTTCATTGCCCTGTCTCGACAGTCCTAGACCTACGAGCGCCCCCTGTCAAGGGGTTTTCCGAGACGCTCTTCTCGCAGCTCGGTAACGTAGTCGATGCGGAGCCGCGAAACGGCCTCAAGCCTTGACACGTCGGCCGCCGAAGACTAGTATGAATCTTGAGAGTTCATTTCCGATGACCTCTTGAATCCCCTCATCGTAGAGCGACAATCCGCTTCGGTGAATCGCGTTCTTCCTCTGCTTCGCCGAAGGCCGGGTTATGCAACGGTAGGTGTCCCCGGCCTTGCGGGAAGTCGCACGACATAGTATGATCCGTGAATCTCGACGTAACCAAGTCAGGCTCTGCCGGACGGCGAAACCGTATCGCACCGACGGTGCGGTAGATTGCGCGCCGTACTGCGGGCCTCGGCTGTTTCACAAGGATGTCAGATGAATCAGGCTCAAACGCATACTCAGGCCGGCAGGGTTGCTCCACCTTCGGGGGAATTGTCGTCGATCATCCACCAGTGCTACCAGTGCGGCAAGTGCAGCGCAGGGTGCCCGGTGGCCGCGGAGATGGACCTGCTGCCTCACCAGATGGTCCGCCTGGCGGTGCTGGGCGATGTGGACCGCATCGTGGCGTCCCGGAGCATCTGGATCTGCCTGACCTGCCACACTTGCGGC